>AUXO014586035.1_pt1 | contig 10723 bp, 7 predicted proteins | sample 768731 | NCBI WGS metagenome assembly AUXO01 (sample SAMN02715735, study PRJNA202380) | gut metagenome | biome: sheep rumen | host: Ovis aries | place: New Zealand: Palmerston North
GCCTCGCGGATGGTGTCGATGTAGCGGTACACCGTCCTGGGCGTGATGCCCAGTTCCTTTGCCAGCTGGTCGATGGTGCAGCTCACGTTCCCGGTGAGGAGCTTCATCAGGCGGAGGAGTTTGGAGATTTTGGGGGTGTCCATAGGCTAAAAAGGGGTCTCTACTTCTTCTTGAACGTATAGGTGATGGTGCCCTCCTGAAGCTCAGGGGCATCATAGTTGGAGTTGAAGTCCGTCTGCAGAGCTGCTTTACGCACAGACTCAATTACTTCCGGGTCAGTGATGGTAGCGCCTTCTGCAACACTGGTCTTCTTCACGGTTCCATACTCATTCACGGAAACATTCACGGTAATAGTTCCGCTCTGGGTGCCAAGATGCTCAGGCAGTTCAACCTTGCCGATGACATATCTATCCTCCAGGCGATAGGAGGTGGAAACAGTCACTTTCGCCCTGGCGGCTTTTGCCATCTCTTCTGCCTTGGCTGCCTTCTCGCTTTCTTCGATTTCAGAGAACAGGGCCTCCCAGAAGGATTTGGGCTGCCTGTTTCCGGAAACGGTCTTGGTGGACTTGGCAATCTTGGCCGTGGCCAGCATCAGGGAATCCACCTTCTGTTCGGTAACCTTCGCCTGGGCTTTCAGTTCCTTCACTTCCTTTGACGTCTGGTAGGCGAAGTAGCCGGTGGCTCCGCATAGGAGGATGGCGATGATAAGGAGTATTTTGTTTGTGTCCATATCCATAATTCTTTTCAATCAGTTAAAACCTTAACGGAGAAAATTTCTCTGGGCACTACAGAAAAAACATGTGTTAATGATATTACCTAAAACTCAAAGGTTTTCAATGTTTAAAATGCGTGCTTTTCCGCTATTAATATAGATCTTGGACCCTATCTTATATTTGTATTTACCATTTTTAATCTGAGCTCCCATTTTATACGATTCTTCTTTTGTTAAATATTGAGACACATAATAATAGGTGACTGAAGGGAATAACAGATTAATTATATACTGCCTGTCGGTTTTGAATGACCACGCCCGGCAACGTAAGGAAAGAACAGCATTTTCAATCCGTAAACCTAGAACTACGAAAGACGGGAAATCCTCATCGAAAACCTTACGTATCTCACTAATACCTATTAATGAAGAATGAAGATCTTTCCAATCAGCCCACTCGGATTGTTTTATCTTAGATGTTTCAGGCTTTTGAGTGTTCTTGAGTTCTTCACGAGCAACAGTCGTCGTAATTATTCTGCTTTGTGCTGGCTCCGTTCCTGATTCCTTAATCTTTGTTATTGCCAGTATATTATCCCATCTAATCTTTTCAATTAGAGCGCCCCAATCCATGAAACTCATTTGAAGGCCTTCAATGTTTTCAAAGTACTTGTATAAAATTGATATGGCATCCAACTTATTTGTCTCTATCAACGGGAGGATCTCCTTGAGTATCTCAGGATTCCGAACTGTGATAATTTTACCATTGGCGATCACATCGGTATTGTCAGTTTTTTTAGACTCAACTACTTTTTGTAAGACTGGCTTAATCTCTTCTCTCTTGACTGGGGTTACAACCCGAGGCTTTGGTTGCACAATAGATGAAGACTTTTCCTTTTTAACCACACCAGTAGTTGCAGTTGTCTGGGTTACGCCCCTGTATAAGAATGGACTAACGACAGATTCTGACTGAATCATAGCTTTGATTGTACCAGCAGATAAGGGAGAGGAATTATGGGTTGCGATGAGGCTTTTGATGTTTGGAAGCACATCGGAACTCAATGATGTTCCTCTTGAATGGATATACTTATCCAGCTGATCAATAACCAAACTGATAAGTTCATCATAGTTCCCTTGAATAGCACTTGCCCATGAGGGGTTAAGCCTTAGTATGCGGTCGGATGTACGCGATTCAATTGAATAAGGCGCATCGAGTCCAAACATCACTTCGTCTTGAGATAAATCAGCTCTCACAAACTTGGTCCCGATCCAAGGTGTTAAGAACCTGTAGGGAACATTTTCAGTGTAGTAGCCTATTATCCTTCTGATTGTGTTTGTGTTAATGTCACGCACCAATGCCTCAAATAAACCATTCTCTGTATTCCAAACATGTGGATATAGCCTCTTAAGGCTAGAAAGCGTAACCTTGAAATGATCTGCACTTCCTAAATAGACGGGATGATTATTAAGGACAAGCAGAGCTGTGGACACCATTCTTGCAATAATGTACTTTAGTTCAAAAACTGTCCTTCCCGTAAGTTTCAGCAGTTCAAGAATACCAATCGTCCAAAAGAATTTATAAGAGGTGGTAGTATTCTGAAACAGATCTGCCGGGATTCTATTTTTTAACTCAGGCGTCATTACCGGCAAGATTATTAATGTACTTATTGATCACGTTAGCCCAGTCTATAAACCGCATTCTATAGTAATAGGGGCCATATACGTTCATGCATTCTGAAACAATATCCAGTTTGAGTCTGTTTTGAGATAGCAACTGGTCAACTAGAAGCCTAACGCCGGCATCCTCGACAATGTCATCTAAAAAGCCTTCGACTGGCTCTGTAGCTTCTACAGGCAGCGTCTCAATTGTAAGCGCTGGTTTGGTGTTGACAAGTTGCGGGAAATGTAATTCTATCATCTCAAAAAATGATGATATATCGCAGCGTTTGAAAAGAACATATTCGTCCGCGTTTGTCAATCTGCCATTCTTGACCTCTCCAGCAATGACGCTATCCTGTAGTGACTGACGGCAGAAGAAAGAAACATATGCTTTCTGATTAAGGCGTGATCTCGTTTTTACTGGATCCCAGCAAACATACAAATCATTGTTCATATCATACCCCAGAAAAAGGAAGATCTCAGATGGGCTTAAGTCATCAAACTCAGGTCTACGTGGCAACTGTGCCCTCGTTGTATTCTGGGGATATGGATTCCCAGCGTAACTGATACACTTAAAGTAAAGAACAAAAGACTGGCCGTTGAAGACCAATTTCAACGGATTAGTGTTGTTTAGAACTTGAAATTCCGGATAACCCTTTATCCCATCCAAGAATAAACTAACTAGCTCTTTACCTTTAGGGAATGGCATATTTACAAACTATTGAAAAGTATATTCTCTATGTGATATTCTGCTTTCAAAAGACGTTGGCACCCAGTTAAATCAGATTGAAATGCTACCTTTTCGACTCCAACAGGGACAGCCTCTTTTGCTATAGAAGGAATAACGCGGTAATCATATAAAGCAAAATCCTGGACACCTTTATTGTAATCAAAATAGAGTTTGCTTACCTCTTCGAGATGAGGGCCAATGGTAGATAGTACCGTTTCCCTTAAGGTCACGATAACTTCGCTGTCAATTATGCGGCCTGTTATGGAATCCACCAGATCAAAAACGCTCTTACCAAGTCCTGTCTGAAGAACAAACACAGAGGCAATAAACAATTCTGTCTGCGATTCTGGATTAAGTTGTTCAAGTGAAAAAGTATGCTTTCTTTCGCTACCTCCAGTTGACTTCACCTCAAGTTTGCTTATACCATCATTGAAGTCATACTTATCGTTGGGCGTTACATGCCAGGCTTTTATTAGGTATTCAGGATCCTTTGACCGCTCTATCACCAATAACTCTGCCCATAGCCCACGAATAACATCCAAAGATAACTTAGGGTTATCAGTAAATAGCCTTATCACTTTCGTTATTTCAGCCTTCAATGTTGCCGTGGAGGGTACCGTTTTAAGTCTTTGGAGCACAAGAGACATAACCCCAAAGAAATAACGCTGGAAATCCAGATTGGTGGAGTTCAACTGAACAATATTGTATCTTGCAGTTTCGGTGACGGCATCTTCTACATTCACGATGCTACAGTCCCGATTAAACATTACGTGAAACAACTCAAGTCTGATATCGCTTGTTCTAATGTTATCAGATGATGCAATAAAGAAAATCGGATAACCTTCGGCAGAACAACCGACTTTATGGGGCCACCCCTCTCTAACTGGGATAACGGGATAAGATCCGTCAGGCCTGTCTTGATTTAGTAGCGCAAGAAAGCTATCAAACAGCGCGTTATCTTGAGAATTAGTCATCATCATCTTCCAATGCAGAATTAAGTGCGATATAATCTGTTCCTAAAGCCTCTGGATAGTAAATAGCAAAGTTGCATGCAACCTTATTCCCGTTATAACCGGGGTCTACGATACGATAGTGGTGAATCTGGAAGCAAAGAGTGTCTTCCGATTTAAAGTACATATCACCAGGATAAACATAATCCGGGGAATGACCAGGCATCAAATTCGCGGGCCTTCCATCTGGAATCTTATGACTTCTCATATCCTGACCTTTAGCTGCATATGCCATATCGTATAGACGGACATGGTCAATCTTTCCCTGTTCAAATAGGTACCGCAGATATTGTATTGTTACAATTTTACGGGTTATAATAGGAACCTCGTGATAATGAATCGTCTTAAAGAAATCTATGAACGATTCAACGCTAACATCAATATAGCGATGATTACGTGAAACGTTCCCGTCATAATCCTTGCAAAGAGTAAATTTGTGCGCAGGGATACGAGAGAGCATTTTATCAATTTCACGTGTGTTAGCTTCAAAATTGTCTATTGTCCTCAATTGACGCCAGCCCATGAGTTTACCTCTGACCAGTTTGGTTGATAGGATATTAGAACGTGTGGGATTAAGACGATTGGTCAGGACCATCGCTTTCGCCATTTTTGTGAACTCTGCAACAGAAGAACACTGCTTTAAATTCTTACGCAGCATTTCTTCGTGGTCTACATAATACTCATATTCCTCCTTGCTCTTATCCGAAATATAAATCCTACAAACATCCGCGTACTTTCTCTTGTAACCAAAGAAACGGCAACGCTGCTCAATAGTATCAGCATTCGATTTTCCCCTTGTCGTACGTGGCATATATGTCATTGACAGTTTCTCCACGGTAAAGCCACGGTTGAGCATATCGGCACCGACCAAAATATGTGCGGGATCTGCTTCCCAATCAATCTCTCCCTTTTCCACATTGAAAGAAGAGGGGCCTTGGCCTTGAACAAGTCTAATATGTGTCAATATCATTACCTTATCCAAGACATTGACAACCTCTTCAAAAGAGGGGCGATCTTCTACGTATTTAGAGATAGACTCATAGTCCTCTCGTAAGTTCGAAATGAACATGGTGTACGAGGGATCATTATGAGGACTGGTAATGCGGTCTATCCAGTTATTAATTTTTGCAGATGTCCAACGAGAGAATTTTTCATTAGATTCCCTGCTACCATCTACATGTATCATCATCGACAGAAAGTTAACCTCCTTTTTGATGAAGACCTTAATCGCGACACTTATCAGAAACTCTTTTAGGGCGTGCTCCAAAGATTTGGGCATTGTCTCGAGAGGATTCCTTTCTTTATGATACAAGTCATCATTGTCTATGACTTCCACATATTTACGTTCCTTGTTCTTGAAGAAGAAGAGACCGCCTGTATAATCATCTCCAGGCGTTAATACGGTATGATACTCCGGGGCAAGAATATCATTACTATCTATTAAGAATGCGGCTTGAGGCGTTGCCGTATACTGAACATACGAATGACATTTGAAGCATTTGCGCAGCCTAAGGATGCTTGAATAGGTGCTACTGAATTCGTCTTCTTCCCAATCTTCCTTCAGTGAATTAGCTCTCGCATAGGTGTTGAAACTGGATTGATCAGCTTCATCGTCAATAATAAGCACAGCCTTATCCTCTACCAACGGCGTCAAGGTTGTACTCTGAAAAATATCGGCTAATGTTCCTATATGCTGATAGTGTTTCAGGATGGGGAATAATAAGACACACCCATCGAGAAGGATGAAATTCCTAATTCGGTTTATATCAGTGACAGAGTTTTCCAAACAATCCTCAAACAGACTGAAGCTGGTGAAGTCTCCGTCTACCCTGAAATTCTGCTTAAGGCGATCATACGTTTGTTTCTGAAGATTCGTCTTAGTACCAGTGAGATAGATAATGATCTTAAAACCGTTGTCAGCAGCTAGCGCGGAAAGTACAGTAAATGACATTGTCTTACCGCTCTGGACGTATCCAACGGCGATGTTTGTTCTTGATCCTTCTTCTCCAGGGAATTTGCAGCGACTAAGAATCTGACAGGCTTCAGAGAGAACAGTGTCCCTACTGTTCTCGTTCACATGTAAAGAACTGACCAGACGAAGTGTCTTAGGCCCAATATGAGGTATGTGGGCCTTTTCTTCAGTTCCTGTCTCCTGTGGGAGGATTGTTAGTATCTCTGCTGCCATTAAATCTGCCCAATTAGCTTATTAAACATATTGCGGAAGACATTACCGCTATCATCTCCTGTATGCATCAGAGCAAGTTCGGCTGAGACCATTGCCTTAATGAATGTTGCAACAGGGAGATACCCATCTTCCGATTTAAAATCGCCGGCGAAACGTTCAAAGTACTTATGCCTAAGGTTAAACTGTGTCTTGTAATTATCATCACCCAGTTTTACAAGGTCATAAAGCCAACCTGAATCTGCCCCTTTCACATGTCCAAGTTCAAGTTCAAAATCAAAACCATCAATATTGATCTTTGTATGTATAGGATTGGCCATTTGCTCTGCGGGCTTCGGCTCCTCTGGCTCAAGAATTACCGCCGCAGGTTGAGTTGTGACACTCTCTTGGGGTGTTGGCTTAGAGGGCTCGAATTCCTGCTTCGTGAGCTCTGGTTTTGTCCGAATCGGGGTTTTTGCCGTTGTGACTACCGGCCTGCTGAAGGTCTGGACTAAGGTCTCAGTAAGACTCTTGGCAACCTTGGGATTGGCCGGATCGGAACCTTTCTTGAAATTCTGAGCTTGTCTAAAAATTCTAAAGGTGGTGTCTTTTTCAAGATCTTCAGCTAGATACTTGATAAACATTTCAAACTCATCACCTTCAGTAAAAGAGTTTTTTGTAAAACTGACATGGAACCCTTCTAATTCCAATTCTCCAAAAATACGCTTGAACTGAGGAGAACCTGGCTCTCCGCAAAGACATTTGGGGCGGTATCTATCTTCATAACTAGATCCGATTACGCGCCCTCTTCTGAAAAGCAGGAACCCATTATCCGTAGATGTACTCATAGTTTCAAGGATAGCTATGAAACCTTTCACGTGATATGGGCCAGCATCAAACTTAATATCTTTTCTCCAATAAATCGGGGCACCATCAGGATTCTCATAATAGGGGGCCTTAAGAATTGGCAGGTCTGTAATAACCTGGAGCTCGCCATTAACATACAGGTCTAATACTCCCTCCCTGATATACTTAGAGTAAATACTCGCAAGGTGCTTCTTGATACCAGTTATTTGCCGTGAAGAAGGTTTATTCTGAGAAAGGCGGTTCAATGTGATGAGTGTGTAGTGTTCATCAATTTGAGCCGGTTCAATCTTTACGTCCAGTTGTAGTTTTTCTTTCTGAACAACATCTTCTAAGTCAAACACTAAGGTTTTCTTATATGGCTCACCGTATGCGGAAGTCTCAACCGACCAAAGGTTGGAGAGCCATATTGAGGACACTTTCATGCCCATACCGAACTCATTCAATCCACTTGCATCAAGGGGGATATTTGCAAGTTCAAAGGCCTTATCATAGAATTTTTCAGAGATTCCAAACGCATCATCTTTGATTGTAATAAGGCCTCTGTCAGGATCTATATCAATCTTTACGGTAAGTTTGTGGCTCGCGTTCAACTTGGATAACAACTCTTGATTGTCAACATAACTCTGAATGGAGTTGTCGACATACTCTGCTAATGCATTGTGTACCTTGTTGTTAATGTACCTAAATGCAGAGTAGACCAAGGGCTTGGTTGCTATTGATACGGATGAATTCATATATTCAGCAGGCATTGAGCAATTGTTTCAACGATTTTCACATTCACGGCGTTTCCGAGTGCTTCTGAAGCTCTTGTCAAAGACAAGGGGAACCCTGGCCGGTTAACGTCCAGATTAAGTTCTTCCATTCCTTGAAGTGCAGATAATTCCTTAAGAGACAAGTACCTGCCGTGATCTGGTTCATCTTTGGATAAGATGCTTTGAGGCAATTTCACCCAAGGGATGATGGGAGTCTGAGTCCCTACAAGATTAAGAGCGGGTGCAAATGTGGGCATCTTAACTCTAATCCCAGAGGCTCTGAATTGGATGATTTTATCTTCAATGGTAGGGGTGGCATCCCCGCAATTCCATTCTAGTTTCAAGTGACTATTGTCAAAATCGGCGACCTTCTTAAGCCAAGGAGTTAACCATTTTTTATGGCGCTGATAAAACTCTCTATTCTGGCAGATGTATCGTTTCTTCCAGTTCGGGAACTCCTTTGAAACACGGGTCTGAGCGTAATTGGGCAGTGTTATTAAACATTCGGAGATAGAATCGCCATAGATTCTTTTCCCAAGTTTCCCTTTCTTTCCTACTAAGTCATTGAGATTCTGATACGCTGGAGCAAGTCCTTCGTAATTATATGTAGCGCCAAACTCCATTGCCCAAATAGGGAAGGTCGGTATGGAATCTCCAGCTGCAATCACTTTATCAATAAACTCTTGCCATACAGATAGCTGGTGTCTGGTCTCCGGTTTTAATTTCGTGATGGAAGTATCGCTCTCATCAATAATACTCCGGATATCACATTCTTCATAAGTCGGCTCCGGGAATCGGAAATCACCTAAGCCCCCGAGATCTTTTCTTCCAGCAACAATATAGATCCTCTTTCTGTGTTGAGGTATCCCAAACTCATGGGGGGAGAGGATGGCCTCATCTACTTCATAATCTAAATCATCGCTAAGTGTATGGTAAATAACGTCCCAAGTGTTCCCGTCATCATGTCCTTTCAGATTTGCCACATTCTCAAGGAATACATAACGGGGTGTACGATTCCTAATGATATCAGCAATGTAATAGAAAAGGTTCCCTCTATTCTTTTCATCATAGAAGCCTTGTCTTTTCCCGGCTTGGCTGAATGGCTGACATGGGAAACCGCCACATAAAATATCATGAGCAGGGATATCGCTTATTGATACCTTGGTTATATCTCCCAGTATTGGAGTTCCAGGGAAATTCTCACGATACAACTTCTGTAAATCCTCTTTTAGTTCAGAAGCGAATACGCATTGGCAGCCAAGATGAGATAAGGCTAGATGAAAGCCACCTAAACCAGCAAATAAATCTATGAACTTTAAAGAGTTACGCATTATTCTTATCCAAAACGTTGTCTATGGAAACAATACCGATAGACCTCAAATAATTGTATGTAGAGTCGTATAATTCCGGTTTTCTGGTTAAATCGGTAGAATCACCTTCAGGAACAACGATCACCATTCCTTGACGGGCTCTCGTAAGTAAAACACGATATGCGTTTAACTGATATTCCTGGTTGATGGCTTTATTGATCTTGTGCCATTTGCACCCGCCGTGAAGAAAATAATGGTGCCACTTACCGTCTTCTTCCATAGGCATGTCAATATCCCAGATAACTCCGGCCCAATCAATCTCCAACCCTTGTACTTTGAATTCAGTAAGGGTATCTTCCAGTCTATTTGAAGAACGAATATCAGAGTCGTCCTCAAGAAACCAATTGATGAAATTGGGCTGGTAACGCACGTTAACAGAAATTGCCTTCAGCCGTTCGGCCTTGGCACTAGCAAGAAGTCCACAGCGCTCAGAACCTCTTGTATGGTCTTTTAACCATTGCTTTGCTCTATCAAGTGAGCGTGTCAGTACAATTGGATACTTGTCAAGTTCCTTTAGCGTTTCAGCGGCCTCTACAGGCTTGATATCAAGAAGCTGATGCACGAACAAGGATACTTTTTCAGCCCTGTAAGATCGCATCGACATCGACAAATGGAGATCCGGTTCATCGTGAATCCTTTCTATATGAGAAAGCATTTCTAACACTTGGCCGTTCAGGTATTCTTTCCCGGTTAATCTGTTAGACACATAAACATGCCAGTCAGTGAATGTTGTGCTAAGTGCATCAATCCATTCTATTAATCCGGCTTCTCCCTTGTTGATTTCCTGTCCACCACCGACCAGGCAGATGACTACACCCCAATCTGGCTGTCTATCCATTATGGAAATTAAGAACTTCGGCTCCGAATAGGGAAAGCCCTTAATCCGCTTTTTGTCTGCCATGAAACGTGCTATTTCGGCATGTGTCCAGGAGCGTTGTGCCTCATCAAATATTGCTACGTTCTCGGCGGGGACATATGATTTATTCGAGTGACTCACAAAGAACTCGGGCTCCTTCACAATTTCGCCATTGACGATTTTTGTTCCGACCAAATAATTGTCTTCAAAGTGGTGAATCATTTGAATGAAGGCCTTTACTTTACTGCGGGCTTCATCTTTTTTTACCTTGGCGATGGACTTGTCGTGTTTTCTAGCCTCTGTATTTCGCTTGATATAATCTCTTGCTAGCGCTTCTTTTAGAACCTCAACTAAAGGGAAATTGCCGGAAAGATAGACGGCCTTTTTCCCATTATTGAACTCATTAATAGCCGCTTGCAAACCAACAAGGGTCTTCCCAGCACCAGGAACACCTGTAACAAAACAGATTGCTTTTTTCTTATTCTGTTCGCAGTCGTCTATTATTTCGGAAATGCGCTGGATGGTTTTTTCGATGTCACCATCATGACGTGTGATATCCTTTACGGTATGTTCACTGTAGAGAGCCGTGGCCGCCTCAATAATAGTAGGGGT
>AUXO015158312.1_pt1 | contig 10723 bp, 11 predicted proteins | sample 768731 | NCBI WGS metagenome assembly AUXO01 (sample SAMN02715735, study PRJNA202380) | gut metagenome | biome: sheep rumen | host: Ovis aries | place: New Zealand: Palmerston North
GGGACGTTCATTCTTCCTGTTCAGCGGTGCCAGCGTAGCGTATGTCAGACCGTAGCTCTTCACATCTCTTGCATCGGTCTGCAGATCGGAATAAGGACGCTTGTTGCCTTCATAGCTCCAGATCAGCGGCACAAATCCGTCATCATTCATCGATACAGGAGCCGAGGAAGCGGAAGACCTTCTGAACACTGCCTGCATATCGACACTGACACTGATCGGTCCATCCGGCAGTGCACATCCTTTCAGGTCCGCGCCTGTACCGGCACTGCCCTTGCTGTAAAGCTGGAGATTCACGGAATAACCGTAGATCCTGCCTTTGACCTGCCCTGCATCCTTGTTCAGCGCAAGATCGTTTCCTGTTGAAAAATCAAACACATCCAGACCCTGTGTATGCGTATGTTTTGCCAGGGCTGCATTCATCCTGAGCTCGCACGTGACCTCGACCTGCTCCGAAATACATTCCGCCGCACGTTCCATATCGTTATGATCCATCCATGCGCGGAAAACAGGCTGTATGATCTTCCCGTTTGATGCTCCGAGGATATGGATCACAGCACTGACAGTCCCGCTGCCCGGGAAGGCGTTTTCTGCCGTTTCATTCGGTTCCATGAACCGTTTTACCAGCAGGACCTGATTGCCTTCTCCATCCGTGCTGAGTGTCCATCCTGTCGTACCCGGTGCCAGGGCATCTAGATCACTGCACCCGTTTCCTGCCCAGCCCATGGACTCTGTATCAAAAACAGCTTCTTTTTCCGTGCATGGAAGGATGAATTCATAGAACATATATCCGCTGCCGACACTGTCATAAATGCCGTATGACCTTGTTCTGTAAAACAGGGTATATGTCAGCGTATCAAATGTCCTGATCCTGCGGTTTGAATCCGATGTATCTTTCCCCGCAGTATCTTCTTCATCAAACGGACCGATCCCGTCTTTCATTTCTGAAACGCTTAATGTTTCAACATAGATCAGATCATCATCCAGATAATCATGTTCTCCTCCGGACTGGTCCAGCAGGATCGTGCACAGTTCCTGATAAAGCGCATATTTCTCAGGAACTCTGCTCTGCCATGCGGTCCTGTCTTCTTCGGTCATTTCGTTTTCAATTGACCGGATCAGCTGCAGCAGCGACCGTACACCATTCTTTTCCTCATCACTCATCTGAAATACCGAACTGCTTTCCGGCAGCTGTTCCAGATACCCTGTGATCGTCAGATATTTTTCCACAATGACCGTCATTGCCGGCATATCATCCCAGGCCAGGGATGCGTCCGTAAATTCCGACTGGAAAATATAACTGCCCTCGGTGTCTGCGTCATATGTGCTGCACTGCCAGATGACTCCCTGTTCTTCCGGCGTTTCGCTTCCGGCAAACAGAACTGATAAAGTATCCGGAAGATCCAGCTCTTCTGCAGCTGTTCCCGGTTCTGTCCTGATCTGGGAAGGATCAGGCACAGCGACTGCTTCGATCTCCCGCTGTTCCGTTTCCGTCAGTTCCGGCTGTTCCTCCGGTAATTCCGGTTCTTCAGCAGACACGGTAACTGCACAAAGGCAGGTCATTGCCGTCAGCAGCACTGCCTCCAGTTTTTTCCATGATATGCGATTCATAGTTTCCTCCGTTTCGATCGGCCGCAATGGCCTTCTGAAATAACATTCGGCATTTACCATGAACATCCACGGAAAAACAAAAAAAAGATCTGAAACATTCAGATTCCAGATCCTTTAGGTTACATTTGTATGCAGTCTTACTCAACTGTAACTTTAACGCCAGGGCCCATTGTTGTGGAAACAGTGATACCCTTCATGTATGTACCCTTGACAGTTGCAGGCTTGATACGGTTCAGCTGATCATACAGAGCTTTGAAGTTCTCTGCAAGAGCTTCATCAGAGAAGGAGCACTTGCCGATGAGGCAGTTGATGTTTCCATCTCTGTCAACACGGTATGTGATCTTACCTTTTTTGATCTCTTCGATTGCCTGAGCAATGTTTGTTGTAACAGTACCTGTCTTAGGGTTCGGCATTAAGCCCTTCGGACCAAGCAGACGGCCGAGTTTACCGAGCTGACCCATCATATCGGGAGTAGCTACGATGATATCGAAATCGAACCATCCGCCCTTGATCTTTTCGATCATGTCTGCGCCGCCGACAAAGTCAGCGCCTGCATCCTTGGCTTCCTGTTCCTTCGGTCCCTGTGTAATAACGAGAACTTTTCTTGTCTTACCTGTACCGTTGGGGAGAACCATAGCTCCACGGAGGTTCTGTTCAGCCTGACGGGGGTCAACGTTCAGGAAGAAGCTTGCTTCTACTGTAGCGTCGAATTTTACCGTGCTGAGTTTCTTAGCGAGTGCAACGCCTTCTGCATAGGGATACAGTTTGGTGCTGTCTACCTGAGCCTGAGCGGCCTTGAATTTCTTACCTGCCATGATCAGTTATCCATCCCTTCTACTGTGATACCCATGTTGCGGGCTGTACCAGCAATGATCTTCATAGCTGCTTCAACACTGTTTGCATTCAGGTCCGGCATCTTGTACTCAGCGATCTCGCGGAGCTGATCAACCGTGATCTTGCCTGCCTTGACAGTCTTCGGTGTACCGGAAGCTTTTGCGATTCCGGCAGCCTTCTTCAGCAGGAATGCTGCAGGTGTTGTTTTGATGACGAAATCGAAGCTCTTGTCCTCATAAGCTGTGATGACGACAGGAACGATGTCACCCTTGCGGTCCTTTGTTTTGTCGTTGAATTCCGTGCAGAATTTCGGCATGTTGATGCCTGCGGATGCCAGAGCCGGTCCCGGTTTAGCGCCGCCTGCAGGGAACTGCAGTTTGCATACTTTTGCAACTTTCTTTGCCATGTGGCGTTCCTCCTTTTAATAGGTTCCACATGCAGTGGTAAACGGATAAGCTGCTTATCCTCCCACGCATGATCACACACAAAAAAATGTGTGCTCCAACATAATAGTATTAATTGCCTTCCGAGTCAATCATTTTCAGCCAAGAACTACGGACGCCAGTGTAATTACCAGCGGCAGTGCCGCGAGGCAGAGAATCGTTGAAAGACATACCTGTTCTACAGCGTCTGTATAGTTTTTGTCATATGCCTGCGCAAACACTGCGACATTGGAACCGACCGGTGCTGCAGCAGCGATCATCAGCGCAAGCTTCATTTCGGAAATGCCGAACGGAAGGATCCTGAATACGGCAAGCGTAGCCAGCGGGATCAGGACCAGCCTGAGCAGACATACGACATACGTCTTTTTCTTTTTGAACATTGCCAGCAGATCCGACTGGGCAAGGAATACACCGCTGACCATCATGGCGATCGGTGTATTCAGACCTGCGATCGCATTGAATACACTCGTCACAACACCCGGCATATGATTTCCTGCCCCGGAAAAGAAAATGACCAGCGCAGCAGCTACCGAAAGAACGATCGGGTTTGTAATGATCTTTTTCGGTGAGATGACATTCTTGTCTGAAGTGATCACATATACGCCATATGTCCACTGCAGTGCGTTGACAAATACGATCATGACGGAAATGTAGAACACATACTGGCTTCCCATAACTGCTGTAACAAGCGGGATCCCGATGAATCCTGCATTGGAGAATGCTGATGAGAAGCAGGAAATACCGTCACGCTTGCCGAAGACGATGTGTGAGATCACGATCGCCGCCAGCATGGCAGCGCCTGCAAGCACTGTTGACTGCAGGAGCTCTGCTGCTTTTTCAGCAGTCCGCTCAATGCAGAAATTATTGATCACCACGACCGGGATGACCAGGTACAGCAGGATCTTTCCAAGCTCCTTTGAACCCTGGTCTGTGATCATTCCTTTTTTGTAGAACACATATCCTGCCAGCATCAGCAGAAACATGACGCAGATCTGTTTCAGCAGCAGAAAACCGATCTCCATATGTTCAGTCCTCCTTGAACGCCAGCATAGCGTTCGTGTAGTAAGGATCGTCCGTCACTTCCGTGCCGAACCACGCCGGCACAGCAAATGCATTCGCTTCTTCCTCACTGCTGAATTCCGTTTCCACCACAAGCAGTCCGTCAAGCCTGCCGTGATAAACATCGATCTCCGCATGGTGTCCGTCCGGCAGTCCCATTACATACCGGCTCTTCATGACCGGATGACCGATCGTTTTTTCACACAGTTTTGCATAGTCTTCTTCAGAGATCTCAAATTCTTCTTCCTGTCTGATCATTCCCATGCCGCTTTTATATGTGAAAATGTGTTTATCATCCGCTTTCCGGATCCTGAGGACCGGATCGACTGAAAGATACCGCTGTTCCATCCTGATCATGACAGTTCCTGTCAGATCCGGAAGTTCCTTTACAAGGAATTTACGTTCAATTTCCATAATGGCCGCCTTTACTTTTCAAAGAATGCCGTGAGATCTTTTTCAAATACCGGCGTCCACCATTCCAGATAGCCTGCTCTGGTCGGATGGATCGGATCAAACATATAAAGGCTGTACGCCTCATCCGTGATCGTATACATCTCCTCATGATTCCAGAGATCGATCAGACCGATATTCCATTTTTCCTGCATGACCGGAAGCAGCTCTGTCATGTTCTGATAGAGATCGGAAATGAATCTTGTGCCACTGTAAAACAGCACAGGACAATTCCATGTGCTCTTTGCATACGAAATGATATACTCCATAGCTCCTGCGATCGTCTGCAGGTCAAACGCTTCCGGATCTCTTTCGTCTGTCACTTTGCCCAGCGGCATGCCCTGTGTTGCATCGTTGGTGGAAAGCTGACAGATCAGTGCATCAGCCGGGAATGATTTGTCGATCGTTCTCAGGCGTTTGATATAGGACGGTCCCTTTGCGTCAACATCAACCAGTGTTGTGCCGTTGACCGCTTCCTTGATCATGACGATTCCGTCAAGATGCTCCAGATCGTCCGCAAACGACTGATTCATTGAAGCATATCCAAGCGTGACGGAACTGCCGAGAAATATCAGATGTTTTCCCTTCAGCGGGCTGTTTTCTTTAGCGGGGTATTTGTTGACGTCATACTGTCCGGCGTTTCCCGGATGGCCCTCTTTGGTATAACCGTGTTCAGGCATTTTCAGTTCAGGTATCTGCATAGTAATTCCTCCATGATTTTTTCTACTACAACATCTTATCAGACAAAATAAGATCCTGCTGATACATTCAGCAGGACCTTATTTTGTCAGTCTTCTACTTTCTGCAGATCGTTATAGTTGATATCGGTCGGTGTTTCACGTCCGAACAGCATTGTCATAATGCTTGCGACCTGTGTCTGGTCATTCATTTCGCTGACTCTGCCTTCCATTCCTGTGAACGGTCCGGTCAGGATACGTACTGTATCGCCTACCGCAAAGTCAACAACGACTTTCTTGTCGCTCTGACCCATTCTGCGCAGAATGGACTCGATCTCATCCGGAGAAACAGGGAACGGTTTTGCACCGCCGCCTGATGAACCGATAAATCCGGTAACACCCGGCGTGTTTCGTACAACATACCATGCTTCATCTGTCATCTTCATCTCAACGAACACATAGCCGGGGAAGATGTTTCTCATCTTCTCAACTTCCTTGCCGTTTTTGATCTCGATTTCAGGTTCTTCCGCAACAAGTACACGGAACAGTGAATCCTGGATACCCATGGATTCAACACGCTTTTCCAGATTTTCCTTTACGCGGTTTTCATGTCCGGAGTATGTGTTGACTACATACCAGCGTTTTTCATGTTCATCATCAATAATAGGATTGATCTTCTTTTCGTCGCTCATCTTATCCTCCGATTCCAATCAGTGTCAGAAGGGTCGTGCTTAAGAAATCGCACAGTACAAAGAACAGCGCAAAGAATGCTGTAAATGTAATCACTTCTCCGGAATTGGATACTACGTCGGCGCGCTTCGGCCAGCGTACACGTTTGGCTTCCTTTTTGATACCGCTCCAGCTGAATGTCTTATCCATAGAGTACCTCCTACTTTGTTTCTTTATGGAGTGTTTTGCGTCCGCACTTCGGACAGAATTTCATCAGTTCCAGACGTTTCTTCGCATTTTTGTGTGAAGTTGTATAATTTCTGGACATACATACACTGCATGCCATAATTACTTTTTCATCTTTCGCCATGACAAAAACTCCTCGATTGCCTACCTAATTTAACACAAGAGACAATGCCAGTCAATTATGTTCAAATACGCACCGCTTAATTTTCAGCTGAAAAAACCGGTTCATTCCGGTTTTCCCATGTTTCTCTATCTGTGCTTTCATGCTTTTTCAAGTATGCTTCTTCTGATCTTTTTCCGCACTCTCTGTTTTCTGCCGTCAAACTGCTTTGTTGTGATGCCCATTTCCCGGGCGGACTGCGTATAGGAATTTCCGTTCATCCAGTTCAGAAGGACCTGCTGTTCCCTGGGGTTCAGTTTGCTGATCTGTTCCATCAGCTGATCCCTGGCCTGGTTCATCCTCAGCACATATTCCGGATCGGTCAGCCTGTTTTTCTGTTCCAGAAGCTCAATTGCAGGATTGTTTTCACTGATCATACTGTCAAGTGAATACATGTGATTCACACGCCCCTGCTGCTTCCGCTTCACAGTCCTGGTATATGTGATCATCGTGTTTTTGATCACGATCGTCAGAAATGTCGCAAAACTGCTTCCCCGATCCTCACGGTATGCTTCAGCGGCTTTGTACAATGCCAGCATCCCTTCCTGCATCAGATCATCCCAATAGATGTTCAGGCACGGACATACCTCGATCGCATTTTTGACCTCATGGATCAGGATCGGCTTGTAGAGATTAAAAAGAGCGCGGACAGCGTACGTGTCTCCTGTCCGGCTCATATAAAGCAGTTCGTATGGATTCATAAGCTTTCCTCCTTATCGGAAGAAACGCCCGTCTGTGATCTGATACATCAGAATACCGGCACTGACTGCCGCGTTCAGAGAAGAGATTTTTCCTCTCATCGGAAGCGAGACCAGATAATCACACTTCTCTCTCAGCAGTCTCGAAATGCCCTTTCCCTCATTGCCGATCACAAGTACGGTGTTGAAATCGTACTTCAGTGATCTGTAGTCCTGTCCGTCCATGTCGGCTCCGACGATCCAGTACCCCTTTTTCTTCAGCTCTTCTGCTGTACGCGCAAGATTTGTGACCGATGCGCACTTTACCGTATCGATCGCTCCGGCCGAGACTTTGGCAACTGCCGGTGTCAGTCCGACCGCATGCGTCTTCTTGAAGATCACACCGTCTGCGCCAACCGCATCCGCAGTACGCAGAACAGCACCGAGATTATGCGGATCCTCCAGTTCATCCAGAAGGATCAGGAAACCATAATCGGAATGTCTCTCATTGACAAGATCATCCAGTGAATAAAGACGGTACTCTTCAACTTCTGCCGCGATCCCCTGATGGTTGTCGCTGCCGGTCATCTTTTTCAGGTCATTGCGGCTGACATGCTTCAGCCTGATCTTGTTCCTGGCACATTCTGCTTCGATCTGAGGGTCCTGGATGCACATGTATACACAGTTTACTTTTGAGGGATTCTTAAGCATCTGCTTTACGACGTTTTTTCCGTACATCAATTGTGCCATAACCCTTCCTCCTTCAGTGTTATCACTTTGTCCCATATCGTCCCGATCCTGTTCCAATTGTTCTCAAGTGACAAAGCACCCAGAATCGCTTCAAATCCGGTGGACTTCCGGTAGATATTAACGGGTGTATTCTTCGGAACCGTACCCGCATTGGCATTGCGCCCTTTGCGGTACCAGTCCTCCTCTTCTTCTGTAAAGAACGATGCTTCATGCAGAAGGTCATACAGTTCTGCCTGTGCTTTTGCGCTCACATACCGTACGGAATGCTTCTGCAGATCATTGCCTCTGCCGTATCCCTTTTCCACCAGATATGTTCTCACGACAAGCGACCATGCAGCATCTCCCAGAAATGCAAGCGTCCTGCCGGAACATTCAGACGATCTCACAGCAGACCTTTCTCAGCAAGCTTGCCGCGGTAAACATCAGCGCTTGCAAAATCCTTGTTCTTCTTGGCTTCATTCCATTTTTCAAACAAAGCAATATCTTCATCGGTAACTTCCGGCTTCACAACGACAACGCCGAGAATATCCAGCATCTTTTCAACCGCATTGCGGTATTTTCCGACTGCAGCGAAATCGATCTCACGCTGCCTCAGGGCACCGTTCAGCTTCTTCACGGTATCATAAATGACCGCATAGGCGTTCGGTGTATTCATGTCATCGTCCATCTGATCCAGGAACGCTCTGTAGGATTCTTCATCATACGCATCCGCAAATACATAGCGTGCCATAGCAGCCTTGACATCCGCCTGTTTCAGCGGCGTCATGACACGGTCCAGCTCTTTTCTGGCAGTTTCGATCGTCTCATCGCTGAAATTCAGTTCCTTGCGGTAATGTACGGAGCTCATCAGCCATCTTGTCAGATTTGTACCCAGACGGTCCACGATATCCTTTGCCCACAGAACATTTCCCAGAGACTTGGACATCTTGATGCCGTCAATATTCACCATTGCGTTATGGATCCAGTAATTTGCAAGGCAGTTGCCGTTGCAGGCTTCCTGCTGTGCCGCTTCATTTTCGTGGTGCGGGAATTTCAGGTCCATTCCGCCGCCGTGGATATCGATCATTCTGCCGAGATTGTTGTTGATCATGACAACACATTCCGTATGCCATCCGGGTCTTCCCTCACCCCAGGGGCTGCTCCACTTGATGCCCATATCTGTTTTCTTCCACAGCGCAAAATCATACGGGTTGCGTTTCTGGTCATTCGCTTCAATACGCGCACCTGCTTCCAGCATGTTCAGCTTCTGATGGCTGATCTCACCATAGGTAGGAACAGAATCAACAGAGAAATACACATCACCGTTTGCCTCATATGCATGTCCCGACAGCATCAGTTCATCGATGAACGCAATGATCTCATCCATCGTTTCCGTAACACGCGGCGTAATGTCAGGGAGCTCTGTATTCAGGAGCTTTCTGACTTCCTGATAGGCATCGATGTAGCGTTCTGCGATCACAGCCTCGGTCGTTCCTTCATCGGCAGCCTTTTTGATGATCTTGTCATCTACGTCCGTAAAATTAGACGCATAGGTAACGGTGTATCCTTCTGCTTCAAACAGACGCTTGAGCACATCAAACACGACCATCGGTCTGGCATTTCCGATATGCGCATAGTTGTATACGGTCGGACCGCAGACATACATATCGACATGTCCTTCTTTGATCGGATGAAACTCCTGTACTCTCAATGTTTTCGTATTGTAAAGTCTGATCATATTCCCTCCCACAAAAACAGGGACCCGCAAAAAGACACCTTTGGCGTGGTCCCACTTTTCTTTTTACTCTGACAGATTAACGCACTGTATACGTCCTGTTTTAAAGGCCCTCCAAGGTGCATCTTATGCAGAACATACCGGACAGTTTCACCAAACCCTGTCCTCTCTATGCGTCATGTTTCTGCTTTCTTTCCTCTTCTCCGGTTTCCTACACATTATAGAACATCAGCCAAGCATGAAACAAGGCATATTGTTTCCGTATCAGGAAACAGGCTGCAGTGTTTCCAGCAGCGCAAGCACTCCGTCAACATCGGGCATATCCATCAGATGTTCCGCATAATGGCTGTACAGTACCGTCCCCTGATCATCCAGGATAAACAGTGCGGGCAGCTGGAGTTCATTTCCTTCATAATCTCCATGTGCGAAGCCTGCGCCTCTTGCGGCGGCACCTTTTTGTTTCAGCTGTTCCGCGCCTGTGCCAAGAAGTTCTTCTTTCGAGCCTGCCGCATTGATCCCCAGTCTTCTGTAAATGTTCTGACCGGGATCGGCAATGATCTCAAACGGCAGAACTGTATCAGACTGTTTCAGGTCATTCAGCAGATGTGCAGTGTCGCTCTGCATCACGACAACCACCTTTGCGTTCCTTGCCGCAAATTCTTCATACCGTTTCTGGATCATGTGAACATCATATCTGCAGACCGTGCATCCGATGTATCTCAGCACCCACAGCACGGTCTTCCCTTTCAGCATGTCATGAAAATGGTCATAATGACCGTTCTGTGTATCCACGATGAAATCAGGGATCCTGTCTCCTTCCTTCATACGGCAGGACAGGTCTTCCGTCTCATCCAGTATTCTGAGCGTTTCCTCTGCCATCGGCATGTCCGCTACGCTCCTGGCATAGTGCGCATAGCTTACCAGCCCGTCAGGTTCAATAATGAACATTGCCGGCAGCTGCAGTTCATTGCCTTCAAAGTCACCGTGTGCATATCCGGCATCCTCTGCCGCCTTCCTTTTGGCCTGGAATTTTGTCAGATCACTCCCGCGCAGTTCTTCTTTGTTTTCTGCGGCAGGAATTGCCAGTGTCCGGTACAGCACTTCATCTGTATCCGATATGATCTCAAACGGAAGCGGTTCTTCATTCAGAACCGCCTGCAGATGTTCCTGATCACTCTGCATCACAACGATGATCTGTGCATTTCGTTTTTCAAACTCCGCATATGCATCTGCCAGAACACGCATATCGATCCTGCATGTCGGGCAGCCTGCATAGCGCAGTACTCTCAGCACGGTACGTTTGCCTGCCAGAAGCTCATTCAGCCTGACATCTGTGCGGAATGCGGTATTCACAGTAAATTCCGGGAATCTGTCCAGTTCATTCAATCTGCTCATATAACTCTCCTGTATTAAGTTTATTGTTTCAGATATCTGCC
>AUXO010831077.1_pt1 | contig 10722 bp, 23 predicted proteins | sample 768731 | NCBI WGS metagenome assembly AUXO01 (sample SAMN02715735, study PRJNA202380) | gut metagenome | biome: sheep rumen | host: Ovis aries | place: New Zealand: Palmerston North
ATACTAGTTCTTATTTTTCCGATTAAATCATTAAAACCTTCTTTGTTCATAGAGTTCTCCTTTCTATTTTAATTATAATGTATAATAAAATAAAAGTCAATTTAATATTGACTTTTATTATAATTTATGGTATCATTTTCGTTTTCTAATTTTATTAGCATATAATACCCAAGGGAATTTATTTTTAGTAACTCCTGTAGGAGTAGGAGTAGGGATAGGAATATTAATGAAGAAATTATCCCATGGATAGTCAATTCTTACATTATTATGATTAATATAATATGTGTGTACCATGTTAGTATCATTACATCCTATTAAATCATAAAGCCATGTAGAATTAGTAAGCATCCATACACCTTGAGAATTTTGATGATTACCTTCATAAGTTCCTTTTTTAGCTTCAATATGTATATGATCAGCAGAAGCACCATAAGTACCAGTAGTTCCTATTTGTTCACCTTGTAATTTAACTGTACCTATAGGAGTATTAGGAATATTAGGATCATGGTTAAAAGCTATACAAGCATAATCAGTAGTACCATCAATAAAATTTACAGGATTATTACTTTGCCATACAGCTTGATAGTTAGTACTTGGTCCCCATTTTGCAACTAAAGTGCAATCAAAAGGAGCATAATAAGGACAATGAGTTATAAATTGACCATTTAAATATCCATCAAAGTCCATAGCATAACAACCGTTATGTGATTGAGTAGCTGTATAACTACCTTGAGTAAGCCACATATCCTCTAATGGAAATAAAAAATTTTGTCTTAAATTTAATCCGTATCCTTTTTGTCCAGCTCTCATCTTTAATCCCCTCTTACTTTAAATATTTATCAGAACATACATAATCTCTAGTATTATCAACAATATTCCAACCCTCAAGATTTCTTCCATGGCACTCTACCTCATCACCATTGAATACATATCCAACAACTTTGCCATGTTTATTATTTTTTCTTATGTTTAGAGGTTCACTAGGAATATTAGCTGCTGTTTTTGTGTGTCTAATTTTACCTTCTGATTTTGCATTTTCTTTTTGTTTATTGTAGCAATTAAGATATTTTAAAGGATCAACAAAATATTGTTTAGCTTTATAATTAATATATTCACCTTTATAAAGTCCAAAATGTAAATGTTCACCTGTTACCATACCAGATTTTCCCATTTTAGCAATCTTTTGTCCTTTTTTAACTTTATCTCCTTCATGTACTAATTGAGAATTTTTAAGTAGATGTCCATATTCAGATACATAACCAGAATCATGTTTTATGTGAATAACATATCCTCCACTTATTTGATGTCTATTATATATTACAACACCATCATCAACAGCATATATCCATTGATTATGATGATCACTACTATACCAACCAAAATCAACACCCTTATGTTTGCCATATTCCTGAGTAATAGAAATATAGTTTACTGGACATATCATATTATCACCTTATTTCTTGTCATCTTTATCATTAATATCTAGATGAGTTTCTATAGCAGTAAGTCTATTGTCCATATTTCCTAAAGTTTTTAGCATTTCTTTCATTGTAGTATTTTGAAAATAAATCATATAAGCCACACATACAATGCCAACACCATAGTTAAAAATTAAATCAGCTATCTCTTTCATATCACAGTACCCTCCTTATACCATAATTATATACTATTTCTTTCTAACAGTAAAGTAATCAGGATGTAAGACTATTCCACCTTTTACATGTAGTGGAATCATTTTGCCATAATATTTAGAGCCAACTTTGAAATTATTAAAATCTACTAATCCTGAGCAGTTCTTAGGAAGCCCTGCAACAGTACAATTAAGTTTACCTTCTGGAGCAAGTTCTATATAACTCTTAACTCTTAGATATTTTCCTTTAATATATTGAGATTCAAGTTTCCAAGATCCAATTCTGTAATCATCTATATCAACAAATTTCTTTAATATTTCAGTATCTGTAAAAGTTGTGTGAATACTGTCTGTATCTGAGTACACATATTTATCTTCTCCATAGTGATCTATAGAATAAGTTTTAATTGCTTGAGAAGTAGTAATAGTTTTTAATCTAGCATAACTAGTAATAAAAGCAGCAACTGGAATATAAATAGGTTCTCTAACTTCTTTATCATAAAATTTATAGGTTACAATTCCATCTTCAGTAAGAGCAGGATATTTACTTCTAATGTTAGGATTAAGTCCAAATTTACCATAAAGACTATTAAGCATAAGCTTAGCTATACGATACATAGCACCATTATTATCTTTTTTCGATTGTATCTTAACAGCAATCCATTTATCAATATATGTTTTAAATAATCCTTTAAGTCCTTTAAATTTCCATCCAGAGTGATAAGAAATATAATGAATATTATAATGCTTCTTAAATAGTTCTAAATCAACACTTGTTAATGTAAGAGTAACAATATCTCCATTAGTGGTAGTGACATATTCTGTAGGTATATAATCTGTATTATTTTTTAATTGAATAGTAGGAATCATGTTTTCTCTTATATCAAAAGAAGCACTAAAAGTTTGTACATATAAAGGATATAACTTATCATGCTCATACTCTCCTTCAAAAAATAAAGGTTCTCCAAAGGGTAGGAGGGAATCGTACATTACACTAGGATAGAGGCTATTAACATCTAGCACCCATCCTGCTCCAGTTTCTTTTTCTTTATAACAATCATTAAGATAAGTAAATCCTCCACGATAGGATTTTCTTATATCCTGATCTATCTCATAAGGTAGTACTGGAAAATAATGTTTGAAGTTAGATATTATGTTTTTATAATCTGCTAAAGCATCTCCACCTATAGTCATTTTCTTTAAATCATTTTTAAACATATAGTCTAAGGCACGAGCCATGATTTCAACATCATTTCTGATGTAGTCAATTTCATGTGGAGTAAGCTCATGCCCGACTTCTCTATGACTTGTATAATCTAATTCTAGTTTTTGAATCGGCAAATTAAAATCTTTTGCAATCTGTTCTACACTAAAATTTAATATCTTAAGTGAATCATAAATTGTAACTTTATTAACATGTTTAGGATTATGACAATCAAAATATATTTCAATAGAATATATCTGATTCATATCACTTATTAATGTAGTAAATGTTTTATCTTGTTTTTGTTTCTTATCTTTTATAACAGTATATCCGTTGTTAAGTAAATAATTGAATATAAATTCTGAGTCAAATTTAAGATTATGGAAATATAAAGTGTAGTTCTTTTTAGGATTACTACACCATTTTATAAAATCTTCTATATTATTACCATAAATAAAATTACTAGGATTTCCTATTTCACAAAGACTATAAGCCCAGACTCTACAATCTTCTATATCAGTAGTAGTTTCAAAGTCAGCAGCAAATTTACTCATTTAATATAGTAACTAGTCATGTTATAACTTTTTCTAGCATTTAAAATGATTGCATCAATATTATCTTCTAAAGCTTGAATCATTTGTGATACATCATCTTCAACAATAGCTTTATCAAATTGAGTTTCATCTAAAAGTTTATAGTAATAAACTAAGTCCTTTAATAATCTTTCTTGATTAAAAGCCTCTAAAAATTGTTGAGGTGATAAAGTGGATAGTTTTTGTCTAAGCTGCGATACATCTTCTCCATATTCATATCCTAAGTTGAGTACTATGTCTAAGAAGTTTTCTTTCCACTCTTTATCTCTTTTTGCCCTAGTGTTTGTTGCTAAGAATTTTTTATAATAAGTTAAAGTATCTCCAGAAAGTTTAGATAGCTGATGTTCTTCAAGATATTTTAACTTTTGTTGCAAGTTAACATATTGTTGACTTCCCATTTGTGCATAAGTATATTTTAATTTTCGACCAGCATAAGTTACTTGTGTTTGTTCTATAGCTTTTAATTGTTTCTTTATTCTATTTATAGCAGTTCTTCTTTGGTTCTGTAAGTTTCGATACTCCCACTTAGAGAATACTTGCTTAGCAGGAGTAACGATTACAGCTTCTTGTCCAGGTTTTAAGAATCTTTGCATGGACTTTAATTTTCTTCTTAATTCTTGTCTGTTATAAGAATATAAAGGATGAGTGGGATCTTTAGTTTTTAAATCTTTGGTAGTAATTAATTCAGGGACTTTAACATTTATATCAGCATGAGATAAAGACTTTACTTTTTTATTAAATTCATATACAGTTCTATAAATCTCTTGATTAAGTTTTTTGTCATATCTTATAGCCATTTACTACCCTTCTTTCTACCATTAATTATATTATAGATTCAATCTGAAATAAAGGAGATTCTTTTAAAACTTCAGAATCTACTTCTACTCTAAATCCTCTCTTCTCAATATTCTGGTATAAATTAAACATTAATAATTCATCAAAATCAATAGGAGTGTGATATTTTAGTTCTAGTTTTTTACTTTCTATTTCACAATAATTCTTTAATCTGGATTCAAATTTTTGTCTATAAACAGGACTTGAGAAATAAAATCTATACTTTCCTTGATCAGAATAATAAGTTGATTCCATTATATCATTATAGATCCCATTAATAGTTATCATAAAGTAACCTCCCTTCTTTCTATATAAAGACTATTCAGCAATTTTTAAGAATAATCTATTTTTACCTTCTTTTGAAGATCCTCTAGCAATAACAACTTTTAAGCCTTCATCATGTAGGTATTCAATACCATAGATTGATAAAATCTTAGTAACTGTATTATACATACCATAAGCTCCAGAAGCATAAGTCTTACCATCTTCATCAAATAGAATAGTACGATACTTATATCCATCTAGTTCTCCAGTTTCTTCATTTACTTTAGGTATTTTTTCTAAATATACATCTTTAAGTACAAGCTCAGTATTAACACAATCCATAGCTAAAGCATCAGCATTTTCAGTAGCATTAAATAATTTAGCTTTATTCTCCTTTGCACTTACATCTAATGTAGAATACATTTGTCTTTCTGTAGTTTCATTGTTAAAAATAACTAATTGATTCATAATTTTAATTTCTCTCTTTCTTTTCTAATATTTTCTTTTTTGTTATTTTATTTTTGAAAGTTCTTCTAACTTTTCATTGATAGCATGATATACATTACTTGCCATCACTTTTTCTGGTTCAGTAGCCGTTTTCGACTCTTCCATTTTGAGATTTACAGTACATTTCTCTTTGTCATCTGCACTCTCTTTGATTGTTATGATTATCTTTTTCAAATAAGCCCTCCTATCTAAGTACTTTAATAGCACTACTAAAGGGAATAAGACCATAGCTAAGTACTCATAATTCAAATTTTATCTGTCCAACTTGTCAAAGCTATATTCCCTTTAATACTACCATTAAGGCAGTATCAATACATTTTTATTCTTTGAATTGAGCCATCATGTAATTTATATTTCATATTTTTATAATATACTACATAATCAACTGGAATATTATATCTATACATAGATGGTACATGATATAAAAATTCTTCTAAAGGATCAATCTCATTATACATAGTAAGTGTTATTCCAAGTAGTCCTAAAGAATCCTCTATAGAATAAGCATAATTAACATCCTTAACTATTCCTGTAATTTCTTCTGGTTCTTTTATTGTTTTTAGCTTTATTTTTATTTCTTTCATAATAAGTCTTTCCTGCTCCTCTCGTACCATAAAATCCTATAACTAAAGAATCTTGATTTTCTAATTCTTGAATTCTCTTCTTTAATTGTTGTATTTCTAATTCCTTTACCATAAGTAAAAGTTCTAATTTTTTAGCTGTTTTCATTAGTCATCCCTCCCTGCTAGTAATATACAACTAAATAAAAATCCTACAAATAATCCTAAAATAAACTTTATCACTCTTTATCAACTCCTTTGAGTTCCCTTAATTTATATAAATCTTTTTCTCTTTCTTGAATAAGCATTTGTCTAATATTATTTATTTCTATCAATGAGCTGTCTTCTTGTATAAAATTATTAAACCTAGTTATTTCCTCTTTCCAACTTTTTTCTAATTCATTTATGATATTATTTAATCTTTTTATTTCATTTTCTTGTTTATCAATATGGTGTAATATTTCTATTTTTTCATTATTTGATAAAGGCATTAAATTAGATAGACTACTTCTTAATGTTTCACTTAATTTTTTCACTCTTTGTCAACTCCTTTGAGTTTTTTTATTTCTCTTTTAGCATAATCTTCGTTGTATTCCATAATATCTAAATATATTGTCATTAGTTCTTCTTCCATATTAGATATGATATTATTTAATCTTTCTATTTCGGTATTACTATCAATAATCATTTGTGTTTGTTTACTTTTATCACTTAAGTAAAATTCAGTTAAACTTATCATTATTTATCAACTCCAATAACTTTTGAATGTTTTTTCATTTCTTTTTACATAACAATCAGCACATAATGGTACATTGTATTTCTTAAATATATGCCCTTTTATTATTTTATTACAATCATTACATTTTACTTTTGGTTCTTTTCGTTCACTAAGAAATATTCTTTTTTTCATCAACTATTGTTATCTCCTCATTAAACCATTCACTATACATATTCCACGAAACTTCTTCATCAAATTCATCATCTTCATAACAAGTTTTATGCTTAGTTAAGAAGCCATCTTTCATATAATATTCTCTTGTTTCATCATCTACATAAAATCTTGGTATTTCTTCATTGTTTGCTATCTTATTTAAAATATCTATTACTTTCACTCTTTATCAACTCCTTTGAGTGTGTATAAACTTTTACTAATAATTCTATCAGTACAAGCGCTTGTTTCAAATATAGTCCATTCTCCTAATATTTCTATTGCTTTATCTATTCTATCATGTAATTCAATAAATCCTTTTTGATAATATCTATTACTTTCTTCTAGTCTATCAATTTCACTTGATAAACCTTGTATCATTTTATTATATTACAACCTCCATGATGAGATCCTTTAGCACAAATTTTTTCTAATTGTTTATCTGTTAAATAAATCTCACTCTTCATATACATTTCTATTATTTTATCATAACTATGTTTTCTACATAATGCTTTTAATTTACTAGCTTTCATCTTCATGCTCCTTAAGATAATCAATAGCTTCCATTAATCCATTATAGAACATAAATTTCTTCCACTCTTTATCTTCTGCTTCTCTTAATTTCTGAGAATCTTTAAATCCTGCATCAATAGCTGATCCTGTTAAAGCTTTATATTTCTTTTTAGCTTCTAATCTTTTAATAGCTATTTGCTTTCTTATATTTTGTTTTTTCATCTTCATTTATCCTCCTTCGATAATACAAATATATCATAGTTAGTTTTCATTGTCAATAGATTTTTGAAAAATATTTACAAAAATATTATTTATTTTATTTTAAAGAATATCTTGACTTTTATCTTTCTTTATTATATAATAGAATTGGTTAGGGGATTACAATCCCTGACACCATTTATCCTTCTGGATAGGTTCTAGTTATTTAAATTGTAAGTGTGTTGTATTCCAGACAATGATCCTGAAGAGGGAGCTGGATACCATGATTTCATAAATCCTTTACAAAATAACTAACAACTTATCCTTTTTTATTGGAGTTGATTATATGTATTATTCTTATTCTAAAGTATTGTCTTATAATGCTATGTTTAATTTTATAATTGGTGAACGAGGAGTTGGAAAAACTTTCGGAGCTAAATTATTCTGTATTAATAGATATTTAAAAAGAGGAGAACAGTTTGTATACCTTAGAAGATATAAAACAGAATTAAAACAAGCTGCTGGAGATACAGCTAAATTCTTTGGGCAAATTGAAGATTTCTTTCCTGAACATAATTTTAAGGTTAATGGAGAAAAATTAATATGCGATAAAAAAGTTATGGGATATGCTCTTCCTTTATCCGTTGCTAATATACTAAAGTCAACTAGCTTTAATAAGGTTACTACAATAGTGTTTGATGAGTTTATAATTGATAAAGGATGTTATCATTATTTACAAAATGAAGTTGAACAGATGCTTGACTTAGTAGAAACTATAGCAAGATTAAGAGATATAAGAGTATTTTTCTTAGGTAATGCCATCTCTATTACTAATCCTTATTTTACTTACTTTGACTTAACTCTTCCTTATAAATCTGATGTAAAAACTTTTAAAGATGGTCTTATTCTTGTTAACTATATTAAAAACTTAGAATATAGGGAAGTAAAACATAAATCTAAGTTTGGTCGACTTATTGAAGGAACTGAATATTCTAAATATGCTATTGATAATGAGTTCCTAAGGGATTCAAAAACTTTCATTAAGAAAAAGAATCCAGAAGCTCAACATTATTTTATTCTTAAATATAATGGAGCAACTTATGGAATCTGGAACGATTGGAAAAATGGAGATCTTTATATCTCTAATAGTTATGATCCTCAATGTCCTGTAATCTTTGCAGTAAATACTCAAGATCATGATGAAAAATCCATCATGCTTAAGCTTCGAGGTTCAATGTTCTTTAAATCGGTTATTGAGCATTATAGGTTATCTCATCTATTCTTTGAATCACAAGGAATAAAAAATAATGTAATGGAATTAATTAATAAACACTTGAGTTATTAATTATTTATGTTATAATATAATTACAAGCAATAGAATGTTTGTTATTATACTCGTTCCAAAAAGCACAGTATTCCTGTGTTTTTTGGATGGGAAAAATCAAAATTGACACCCTAAAAAATAAAAGGTCGGTTCTGGAAAAAATTTTTTAATAGAATAAAATATACTTCTAAAATTAAAATTGACAAAAAATTGCCATTATAGTATAATGATTATGGATAGAGTTGTCGCCTCCTATCCTTGCAAATTCCATTTTGATGTGTTGTTGAGTTGTTTTCTAGTGTACCTCTAGACACCAAAAAAGAAGCTATTACAAGCTTCTTTTTATGTGCTGTAATACACTTATACATTAACAATAAAATGCCTCTTAAAATGCCTTAAAATGCCTTATATTTTATATAATTATTTTGTTATTTATTGCAAAATAAAAAGACTATTAATTATAATAGTCTTTAAGCATTGTTAAAAGCTCTTTCATCTGATCATTTTCTCTTATTGAATCTTTTAATTCTTCATTTTTTAATTGTCTTTCTTGTAATTCTTTTTCGTGTTGTCTTTCTTGTTTACAGTTTATGTAAAATATTGTTGTTATAAAGCACACTGTAAATTCTATAATAAGAAATAATATTAACATAAATAATCTATAATTTATCATCTTTTAAAACCTCCCTATTTAATAATATTAATAATATAATACACAATGATGTTATAATTAAATTTTCTTCTGTAAATAGTACTATATTAATATATAATATACTATTTATTATTGTTTTCATTGTTTGATCCTTCTATAAGCTTTTTAAAAGCTTGTAATTCTTGTTTAGCATACATATATTTTAAAGCTGTTTCTTCATCTGTATCAATAAAATGATTAATTGCACCTTCTAAAAAGTTAAGTCTATCATTTATATATGATTCTATATCCTTTTTAATATCTGTTATTCTTTCTAATACATAATCAATGTTAATTCTATTTTCATAACCTTCTATAAAATTAACTGTTCCATTATACTCTAACTCTTCAATAAATTCTTTCATTTTTTATCACCTCTTAATTATATTTTAATTCATAATATTCTTGACTTTTGTCTATTAAATTTATTTCTATTTCATCATTTAAAGCTAAAAGCTCTTTTTTATTCAATCCTTGTATATATGCTATTTCTCCATAGCTTATACCTCTTTTTTCTGTTAATTGTAGATATTCATCATATATTGTTATAATATGATCAATGAATTCTTGTTTTTCTTGTTTTGTCATTTTAGTAGCCCTCTCCATCTATTTCAATAACTTCTAAGCCTTCTTGACTTGCTAAGTGTTTAATTAATGATTGTATTTTTGATGTTGTAACACTGTATTTTCTAATATTTAAATATAACTTGTTATCTTGATGATATGAAATTCTAGTTTGATAATTAATAAGCTCTAATCCATTAGATCTTAATGTCATGCCCTCATAATAATAAATACCATTTAAAACTTGTCTTTTTGGAGTGTGTCCAGCTCTTTTATTTATAAAATTTTCTATAACTTGTCTATTTGTCATAATTTATCCTTCTTTCTCTATTTCTTTTAAAAATCTTGACATTAATTTTTTTAGATCTTTTCTCTTTCCATTTTCTAAGTATTTTCTTTCTAGTTTATTATATTTTTCTATTGTTTTATAATCTGGCTTAATATTACCACAATAACCACGATAACCAGTTATAACACAAGTGTTATAGTCTATCATATACACATCATAATTCCAACCGTAAACACCAGAATTATAACCGATTTTCTTGTACTCTCTTAATGTGTAATACAAGTCGCAATAACCAACCTCTATTATTTTGTCAAATTCCTTTCTTATTTCGTTTCTTGTCATTTTCATAATTTATCCTTCTTTCTCTAGTAATAGATCTCTTTCTCTATTACAATTATAGTATATCATATATATTATATTTTGTCAACTATTTTTTATAATTATTTTAAAAAATATTTTACATTTTATTATATAATACACATGATCTATTTATTATTTTATATTATATAATCACTTATTCATTTTAAATAAAATAATTTTTATTATGTTAACCGTTATTATGTTAACTGATCATTATTTTTAAAATGGGAAATGAGGAGGGGAGGGTAAATGAGAAATACTCT
>AUXO012444779.1_pt1 | contig 10722 bp, 5 predicted proteins | sample 768731 | NCBI WGS metagenome assembly AUXO01 (sample SAMN02715735, study PRJNA202380) | gut metagenome | biome: sheep rumen | host: Ovis aries | place: New Zealand: Palmerston North
AATGCTAGTGGTGTTAAGATTCTTGATACAACTCAATTAAAGGTTAGTATTGCAGGTGCTGTAGAAACTGCTGCTGCACAAACATTACAAGAAATTTTTGCTGCAGGTGCTATGGACCCTTCATTCCAAGTTGACCAAAACGTTGCAACATGGAACGCTGGACACTCTCTATTCAATAGTGGTGATTATTGGTTCTATAATACTTCTAACCGTTGGAATTCAACATTATGGGGTACAGAAGAAGAAACTAGATATGGATATGTTCCATTCCCTCATATGGCCGGAATTGACCCAGAATGTACTTATGTTGGTACAACTGCAGGACCTGCTGCTTTAATGCCTACAGGTCGTGAATGGGCTTATAAAGGATTTGGTGAAGACTGTACTACTGAAAATATTTATAGAGTATATATGGATTATCTAAACACTTCTAGAAAATATTATACTTCAAGTGAAGACTATGACAGAGTTACTGCTATTACAAATGCTGCTAACTCTAAGTTTGGTAGTGAAGCATCTGTTAAAGCATACTTAAAGATTATGTTAGGTACTCAACAAGAAGATGGAACTTATGTTGGTGGTATTGATGAGTACGGATTCTATGATCCATTCGTATCAAATTCAAATCCAGTTGTTGGTAATGTTGGTGGTGCTGGTACATTCGCTGGTGGAATTAATGATTTCATTAAGGGAAGCGGCGCTAGTCAATGGGTTGATGCTGTTGGAGAATTCCAAGCAGTTATCGAAAGAACATTAGTTGACGTATTTGGATGATTTTGGATAGTAATAATTAAAGAAAACTTAAAATTATATTAAAGGAGAGAAAAAAAGTTCTCTCCTTTTTTACTTTTAAAAATTGATATGTTATAATCTATACGTGAGGATGTAATATTCTCTATAGATGCGTAAGCAAATTATAAAGGGAGAAAAAAATGAAATTTAGAAAATTATTTGTTTTACTATTTGTTATGATTTTTGCTCTTACTCTAGTTGCTTGTGGTGGCGGAGGCGAAGAAGAAGGACCAAAGGTTGATCCACTTGTTCCTACTGCTATTTCCTTAAAGGTTAAAGTTGCAAAAGTACAAATCAACAATACTTGTAAGTTGACATATGCAATTCAACCTTCTACTGCACAAGGTGATGCAGTTACTGTTTCTGTAAATAATGATTTAGCTACTGCTGTTACTTCTGGTACTAATGGTATCGTTTTAACTGCTGGCGCTAAAACTGGTAGCGTAAAAGTTACTGTTACTACATCAAACGGTATTCAAGCTAGTAAGACTATTAAAATCCAAGAAGAAGCTGTAGAAAGCTATCCTGATTTAAGTGGATATAACATTAAGTTAGCTCAAGCTGAACATGCTTTAGGTTATTATGATGTTAAATTAACTAAGGAAACTGAAGATAAGTATAGTTTCTATACAGGCGCTGACCGTGAATTTAAGATTCAAGCTTGGGATGAAATCGAAGAAAACTATAACTGTATTATGACAGTTGATGCATATCCAAGTGATGCTCCTTGGGGACCATCTCGTTGGCAATACATTTTGACTCAAGCACAAAATGAAGCTCCTGAATATGACTTCTATGTTGTTCCAGATGGAAATATTCCTGGATTTGTTGCTGGTAATGCATTAGTAGACTTAACTGATTGGTATGCTCAATATGGTAATAATATCATGACTGATATGTCAATCACTGCTGGTACATATAAGCAAAGATTATATTCTATTAATACATTTGAAATGAACGTTTATAATATTTTAGGTTATAACATTGGTTTATGGGAACAAATTCATAAACAAGACTCAACAATTGAAGAACCTGCTCAAATGTACTTAGATGGTAACTGGAATTATAATACTTTCAAGGAATATTGCTTAAAAGTTCAAACTGCTTTAAATACTTTATATCCTTCTGAAGAATCTAAGTATTATTGCTTATCTGGTTATGGAGCATTGTATTGGTTAGGTATGGTTAATGCCGGTGGTATTAGAATCCTTGATACTACTCAATTAAAGGTTAGTATTACAGGTGCTACTGAAACTACTGTTGCTCAAACTTTACAAGATATTTATGCTGCTGGTGCTATGGATCCTGCTTTCCAAGTTGATGGTGGAGTTGCTACATGGAATGCTGGTCATTCATTATTCAATACTGGTGACTTATGGTTTATCGGAGCTACTGAAACTCGTTGGTCTAAGGACTTATGGGGCACAGATACTAGATACGGATACGTTCCATTCCCTGGTGATCCTGCAAAAGATCCTGATATGACATTTGTTGGTACTACAAGCGAAGCTTCAATAGTTATGGCTGCTGGTCGTGATTGGGCTTATAAGGGATTTGGTGATGAATGTACTGGTGAAAATATTTATAGAGCATTCTTAGATTACTATAACACTGCTAAGAAGTACTACACTTCAAGTGAAGATTATGATCATAAGCAAGAAGTTACTAATACTGCTACTTCTAAGTTCGGTAGTGAAGCATCAGTTCAAGCTTACCTAAAGGTTATTTTAGGCGTTCAACAAGAAGATGGTTCTTATGCTGGTGGTATTGAAGAATACGGATTCTTTGAACCATTCGTTGAAAACTCTAACTCAGTAGTTGGATGGTATGGTGGAGAAGGTACATTCGGCGGATCAATTAACTCATTCATCAAGGGTGGAGAAAACTCTGGTCAATGGATTGATGCCGTTGGTACATTCCAATCTTCAATTGAAAAATCATTAGTTGATTCATATGGATGATGCCATCTAATATAAAAATTAACTTAAAAAAATGACAAGTAGTTCGCTACTTGTCTTTTTTTTATTGTATAAAGAATGGAATAGTGATATACTGAAAATGGGATTGTTTAAATCCACAAAACAAGGAGAAGAAGATGAAAATTAGAAAATTATTTGTTTTATTATTCGTTATGATTTTTGCTCTTACTTTAGTTGCTTGTGGCGATAAACCTGCGGAAGATGGACCAAAAGCTGATCCACTTGTTCCAACTGGAATTGCATTAAAAGTTAAGACTGCAAAGGTACAAATTAATACTACTTTAAAGCTAACTTATACTATTACTCCTGCTACTGCACAAGGAGATGCAGTTACTGTTTCAGTTAATAATGATTTAGGAACTGTCGCTTTAAAGGGCACTAATGGAGTTGAATTAACTGCAGGAAGCAAAACTGGTACTATTAAAGTAACTGTTACAACATCTAATGGTATTCAAGCTAGTAAGACTGTTAAGATTCAAGAAGAAGCTGTACTAAGTTATCCTGATTTAAGCGGATATAACATTAAGTTAGCCCAAGCTGAACATGCTATGGGTGAATACGATGTTAAACTAACTAAGGAAACTGAAGATAAGTATGGTTACTATGGCGGAGCAGATAGAGAAGCTAAGATTCAAGCTTGGGATGAAGTTGAAGAAAACTACAACTGTGTAATCACAGTTAATCCATATCCAAGTGATGCTCCATGGGGACCATCTCGTTGGAATTACATTTTGACACAAGCTCAAAATGAAGCTCCTGAATTTGACTTTTATGTTGTTCCTGATGCACAAATTGCTGGTCTTGTTGCTGGTAATGCAATTTTAGACTTAACTGATTGGTATGCTCAATATGGTAAGAACTTAATGACTGATATGGATATTACTGCTGCTAGTCATAAACAAAGATTATATGGTATCAATGACCAAAGCGTTAATATTAAAATCGCAATGTGCTATAACTTAAATTTATATGATGAGTTACATGAACAAGATCCTACAATTCTTGAACCTGCTCAAATGTTCTTAGATGGACATTGGACATTTGATGATTTCAAAGAATATTGTATTAAAGTTCAAACTGCTTTAATCACTAAACATGGTGAAGGCGAATCATATTATTGTTTAGCTGGTTGGGGACCATATTATTGGCAAGGAATGGTTAATGCTAGTGGTGTTAGAGTTCTTGATTCAACACAATTAAAAGTTAATATTACTGGTACAACTGAAGCTGCTGCTGCACAAGTTATGCAAGAAATCTATGCAGCTGGTGCTATGGACCCTGCATTCCAAGTTGATGCTGGTGTTGCAACATGGAATAATCAACATGCATTCATGAACGTTGGAGCTTATTGGTTTATCAATACTGCTAACCGTTGGAGTAAAGATTTATGGGGTAGTGAAGAAGATACTAGATATGGTTTCGTTCCATTCCCAACTATTCCAGGATTAGAAGCTGAAGGTAATTATGTAGGCTGTTCTACAGATGCTAGTATCATGATGGCTGCTGGACGTGAATGGGCTTATAAGGGATTTGGCGAAGAATGCACATCTGAAAACATTTATAGGGCATTCTTAGATTACTTTACAAGTGCTAGAAAGTACTACCAAGATAGTGAAGACTATAACTATGTTGGTGCTGTTACTGCTAGTGCTAGTGAAAGATTCGCAAGTGAAGCTTCAGTTCAAGCTTATCTACAAGTTATTTTAGGTAAGCAAAATGAAGAAGGTGTTTACGAACACGGTATCGAAGAATACGGATTCTATGATCCATTCGTTGGTGATAACCCAGTTGTAAGTTCATGGGGTGCAAACAATACATTTGCTGGAAGAATTGCTTCATTTATTAAAGGTAATGATGCAGCTCAATGGGTAGATGCTGTTGGAGAATTCCAAGCAACAATTGAAAAAGCATTAGTTGAAGCTTACGGATGATTCCGTTTAATAAAAAAATTAAGAGAGATAGTGATATCTCTCTTTTTTGATATCAAAACTGTTGTTTTTAAATAATGTTTGATATAATGTAGGTGTAAGTAAAAAAGGAGATTAATTATGAGATATTTTTGTAGTTTGAAAAAAACATGTGTTTTATTATTTGTTTTCGCGTTTTTACTGTTTATGGTTGCCTGTGGCGGAGGCGAAGAAGATGGACCAAAGGCTGATCCTCTTGTTCCAACTGCAATCTCATTAAAGGTAAAGGTAGCAAAAGTTCAGATTAATAATGAAGTTAAATTAACATATACTATTACACCTGCCACAGCACAAAATGATGCTGTTACTGTTTCAGTTAATAATGATTTAGGAAGTGCAGTTGTAAAGGGTAATAATACAATTATTTTAACTGCAGGAAGTAAAACTGGTAATATTAAAGTTACACTTACAACATCTAATGGTTTATCTGCTAGTAAAACTATAAAGATTCAAGAAAGTGAAGTATTAAGTTATCCTGACTTGAGTGGTTATACAATTGTTATTGGTCAATCAGGACCAACTCTTGGTGATTTGGATATTCATCTTGGAAAAGAAACAGAAGAACAATATGGATATTATAGTGCAGCAGATAAAGAATTTAAATTACAAGCATGGGATGAAATAGAAGAAAACTATAATTGTATTTTTGAAGTTAGAGCTTATCCTACTGATGCTCCATGGGGACCATCTCGTTGGCAATACATTTTGACTCAAGCTCAAAATGAAGCGACTGAATACGATTTTTGCGTTGTTCCTGATGGTAATATTCCCGGATTTGTTGCTGGTAATGCTTTAATAGATTTGACAGATTGGTATGCTCAATACGGAAAGAATTTGATGAATGATATCAATATTACTGCTTCAACTTATAAACAAAGATTGTATTCAATTAATGAAAATGAAATTAATGTATATTGTTTCCTTGGATACAATATTGGATTACTTGAAAATATTCAAGAGCAAGATCCTACAATTGGTAATCCTTCACAAATGTATCTAGATAACGAATGGAATTACACTACATTTAAAGAGTATTGTTTGAAGGTTCAAACTGCTTTAAATACAATGTATACTGAAGAATCATATTATTGTTTATCTGGATATGGAACATATTATTGGAAAGGTATGGTTGATGCTGGTGGTGTTAAGGTACTAGATACAACATCGTTAAAGGTTAATATCACAGGTGCTACTGAGACATTAGCTGCTCAAACATTACAAGAATTATATATTGCTGGTGTAATGGATCCATCTTTCCAAGTTGATGAAGGCGTTGCAACTTGGAATGCAGGACACGCATTATTTAATACTGGTGATTTGTGGTTTGTAAATCATCCAATGAGATGGAGTAAAACATTGTGGGGAGAAGATAAAACTAGATATGGTTTCGTTCCATACCCTGCACCAGAGGGTTGTGAACATGTGTTCATTGGTACAACAACAGATGCATGCATCGTAATGCCAGCTGGACGTGAATGGGCTTATAAAGGTTTTGGTGAAGAATGTACAACTGAAAATATTTATAGAGCTTATATCGATTACTTGACAACAGCTAGATCATATTATTTATCAAGTGAGGATTATGATAAGGTTGCCGCTTTAACAACAATTGGAACAAGTAAGTTTAGTAACGAAGAATCAATTCAAGCTTACATTAAAGCAACAATTGGAGATCAACAAGAAGATGGCAGTTATGTTGGTGGTTTAGCAGAGTACGGTTTCTATGATCCATTCTTAGAAAATAGTAATCCTGTTGTTGGTAATTATGGCGGAAGCGGAACATTTGCAGGTTCAATTAATGAGTTCATTAAAGGAAGCGGAGCTAGTCAATGGATTGATGCTGTTGGCTCATATCAATCAATAATTGAAAAGTCATTAATTGATGCATATGGATGATGCTTTTTGATACCAAAAATTGAGAAAAATTAGAACAAGTTTAAACGCTTGTTCTTTTTTAATTAAGTTTTGCTTTTTGCATATAAAAATGTTATAATCTATTTAGTAGAGGAATGGATTTTTATGGCAAAGCGAAATAACATGAATAACTATGATAACTCTAATAAAAACCAAAATTATGAAAAAGGTATTACTAAGTCAAAGATTATGGTTTTCTTTGATTGGGTATGGAGATTGTTTATACTAAACACTTTGACAATCGCTACTTCATTAGGAGTAGTTACCTTGTTTCCTTCAGTTGTTGCTTGCTTTAGAACATTAAAAGAGTGTTATGAAGAAGATGAACAACATGTTGTGAAAAGATTTTATGCAAACTTCGTGTACTGTTTCTTAGATACAGTTGGAGTTGGTGTGTTATTTTTGGTTATTTTACTAGCGTTAGGTTATTCTTTTTTTTATTACACTGCGATGATAGACGAGCTTGTGAAAACGGGAAGTGGAGAAACGTGGATCACATTATTTTGGTTTTTATTTTTCTTCTCTATTGTTGTCACATTTGTAGTGTTAGTTGTATATGTTCAGTTACCAATGGTTGTGACATATTTTAGATTCCGTTTCTTTGATAAAATTAAATTTGCATTTTATATGGCATTTAAGTTTTTTGGAGTCACACTTGAAGAGTTTTTACTTTTATTTATGTGGACGGCATTTGTATTTGTAATTTGGCCATATGTTCCAATTGTTTTTGTTTTTGTAACAACGATTCCACTATTACTTAATTATTTAACTTCTAGAAGGTGCTATTGGTCTATGGTTAATAATTATGACTATAGTGTGGAAGAAGATGAATATGATTTACAAAATAAGGTTCAAAATAGAGAAACTTATGAAGATAAACCGGATGAAAAATCTAATTGAATAGAAAAATAAAATAAGTAAAAATAAGGAGAAATAATATGTTTAAATTAGGTATTGATAATATTGATAAGTACATGGATTTCTTTAAAGGAAAAAGAGTTGGTTTAATTACTAATCCAACTGGTATGACATCAAATCATGAATCATCAATTGACTTTTTAAAGAGAAAAGTAAATCTAGTTTCTTTATTTGCGCCAGAACATGGAGTTAGAGGTCATTTACAAGCTGGTGTCAGATATGATTCTTATATCGACGAAGAAACTGGTATACCAGTATATAGTCTATATACAAAAGATAAGAAACCAAGCAAAGAAATGATGGATGAACTTGATGTTTTATGTATTGATATTCAAGATGCTGGTTCAAGATATTATACATTTATTTATACAATGGCATATGCTATGATGGCTTGTAAAGAATATAATAAGCCATTTGTGGTATTCGATAGACCTAATCCAGTTAATTCTAATGATTATGAAGGAAATATTTTAGATATTGAATATCGTAGTTTTGTTGGTTATTATCCAATTGTACAAAGACATGGTATGACTATTGCCGAGCTTGCAAAGTTATTCAATGAAGAATATGGTATTGGATGTGATTTACATTTAGTATTGATGGAAGGTTTTGATAGAAAGAAATACATGGATGAGATGAATACGATGTGGGTTATTCCATCTCCAAATCTGCCTACAATTAATTGTGCTGTTGTATATAACTGCACATGCTTATTTGAAGGAACTAATATCAGTGAAGGTCGAGGAACAACTCTTCCATTTGAACTTGTTGGTGCTCCTTTTATTGATGGATTAAAGCTTGCAAATAAATTAAATAGTATGGGATTTGAAGGAGTATATTTTAGACGTCATTATTTCACTCCAACATTTGCGAAATACGCAAATGAAATGTGTCAAGGCGTTCAAGTTCATGTAACCGATAGAAGTAAGTTTAAACCAGTTCATGTAGGTTATGCAATGCTTGATGTTATTAGACATATGTATCCAGAGGATTTCAAGATTAGTAAACCATACAAAGAAGGATGTCATTGCATGCTTCAATTTGAAACTGGTTGCAACTATATTATGGAAGATAAATATAGTTTGAAGGAACAATTTGAAATTTTGGATAGAGAAACAATTGAATTTGGAAAGACAAGAGAAAAGTATTTATTATATAAATAATTATTAATAAGAAAAAATAGGATATAAAATGAAGAAATTAAGTGAAATGACTTTAAAAGAGAAGCTAGGTCAACTTGTAATGTGTGGCTTCGAAGATGATTATTACGATGAACATATTAAAACACTTGTAGAGGAATATAAGGTAGCTAATGTCATTTATTTTGCAAGAAACGTAAAAAACATTAGACAATTAGCTGAGTTAAATAAGAAGGTATATTTTGAAATTATTAAACATACAGGTACAATTCCTTTTGTTGGCATTGACCAAGAAGGAGGAATGGTAACACGTATCATGGATGGTGCTACATTTGCCCCTGGTTCTATGACTATTTCTGCTACAAATAACCCTAATAATGCTTATAAAATTGGGGAAATTATGGGCGAAGAATTGGCAGTTTTAGGAATCAACTTTAATTTAGCTCCATCGCTTGATACAAATAATAATCCTGCTAATCCAGTTATTGGTGTTAGAAGCTATAGTGATGACCCTGAAATGGTCGGTTTATATGGAAATGGATATATCAAGGGACTTCAAAGTAAAGGTGTATTAGCGACGGCTAAACATTTCCCTGGCCATGGCGATACTAATGTGGATAGTCATTTAGGTTTACCTAGAATTAGTCATTCATTAGAACACATTAATTCCACAGAGCTTGTTCCTTTTAAACTTGCTATCAATGAAGGTGTTAAAGCTATAATGTCAGCTCACATTATATATGATGTATATGACACAGTTCCTTGTACGCTATCAAAGAAAGTTTTGACAGATGTGTTGAGAAAAGAGTTAGGATTTAAGGGCTTAGTAGTTAGTGATTGTATGCAAATGAAAGCAATCGATACTCTTTATACAACTGAGAAAGGTGTTGTAATGGGAATTGAAGCAGGACTTGATATTGCTTGTATCAGCCATTCATTAGAACGTCAAGTAGGAGCTTTAAAGCATCTTGAAGAAGCGGTATTAAATGGCACTATTCCAGAGAGTTTAATTGATGAGAAAGTAGAAAGAATTTTAGCTGAAAAAGAAAAAATAGAAAAGGATATGATCGATAATTTTGTAAATAAGAGTGTTGATGATATCGAACAATTCTTTAGTAGCAAGAAAGTAGAAGACAATAAAAAGTTTGCAAGAAGCGTTGTTGAAGAGAGTATTACGATTGTTAAGGGAAAGAAATTTGTGCTTGATGATAAGAAGACACTTGTAATCGGTACTAGCCCTTATGCTACCACAATAGCAGAAGATAGGGTTAACCCTAGAAGTATTATCGATAATATTAAAGCTGAGATTCCACAACTTGATTGTGTAACAATTGCCTCTAATCCTGAGAATATTAGTGAAGTAATCGATATCGCAAAGGGCTATGAGAAAATTGTTTTCTTGACTTATATTATCAATTCATTCCCTAAACAAATGGAATTGTTAAAAGGTGTTATTGGATTAAAGAAAGAATTATATGTTTTTGCAACCCGTAATCCTTATGATTATATAAATATCAAAGAAGTAGAAAATTTCGCATGTATGTATGAATACACACCATCTTCAGTTAGTGCTGTGGTTAAGTATTTAAAGGGCGAAATAGAAGCTAAAGGTGTTTTGCCTGTCAAGCTAGAAAAGAGGTTACCCATAGGTGCTTCACTTTACCTGGGGCTTGATGATTATTCATTGGAAGACAATTTAGCTTATTTAGATTTATTAAAAGAGAAGAAAATTGATATCGTTTTTATATCTGCTCATATGGCGGAAGCAAATGAATCATTTGATTATGAGTTCAAATGTGTATTAGAAAAAGCTAAACAAAACAATATGAAAATTGTTGTTGACGTTAATAAGAAAAGATTAGAAGAATTGGAAGCAAAAGGTCAAGCTGATGGCGTGTTTGCTTTTAGACTTGATTATGGTTTTTCAAAGCAAGATATGCTTGAATTAATGAAGAAGCCATATAAGATTGAATTGAATGCTTCAATGTTTTCTAAGAGTTTAATTGATACATT
>AUXO018588196.1_pt1 | contig 10722 bp, 7 predicted proteins | sample 768731 | NCBI WGS metagenome assembly AUXO01 (sample SAMN02715735, study PRJNA202380) | gut metagenome | biome: sheep rumen | host: Ovis aries | place: New Zealand: Palmerston North
CGCTGTTACTATCGTGACGGCAAGTGGGGCGAAATAGAAGTATGCTCCGACGAGTATCTTAAATTGCACATGGCGGCCACCTGTCTGCACTACGGCCAAGAGGCATTCGAAGGGCTGAAGGCCTACCGTTGCAAGGACGGTAAGGTACGTGTTTTCCGCGTAAAGGACAATGCAGAGCGCCTGCAGTCAACATGCCGCGGCATTCTCATGCCCGAGGTACCCACAGAAAAGTTTGTTGAGATGGTGAAGAAAGTGGTACGCCTTAATCAGGAGTATATCCCCACTTATGAGAGCGGTGCCACGCTTTATATCCGTCCTCTGCTTATCGGCACCAGCGCCCAGGTAGGTGTACATCCTGCCAAGGAATATTGCTTCCTGATTTTCGTGACCCCCGTAGGTCCCTATTTCAAGGGAGGTTTCTCTACCAACCCGTACGTTATTATCCGTGATTACGACCGTTCTGCTCCTCTTGGCACCGGTTGCTACAAGGTGGGTGGTAACTATGCTGCATCGCTCTTTGCCAACAATCTGGCTCATGAGAAGGGCTATGCCTGCGAGTTCTATCTCGACGCGAAGGAAAAGAAGTACATGGACGAATGTGGGGCAGCCAACTTCTTCGGCATCAAGAACAACACCTATATTACGCCGAAGTCAACGTCTATTCTTCCCTCCATTACAAATAAGAGCCTCATGCAGGTTGCCGAGGACCTTGGAATGAAGGTGGAGCGCCGACAGATTCCCGAAGAGGAACTGGAAACTTTCGAGGAGGCTGGAGCTTGCGGAACAGCAGCCGTTATCTCACCAATCTCCTACATTGACGACCTTGACACTGGCAAGCGTTATTCGTTTGGTGACAAGCCCGGTCCCGTTTCCAAAAAACTCTATGACACACTCCGTGGCATTCAGTATGGCGAAATTGAGGACAAGCACGGTTGGACAACCGTTGTTATTGAATGATAATTGACAACTAATGAGCAAAGGAAAATTAGCTAAGTTTGCCGACATGGCGACATACGACTGCGTGTTCCAGTACCCTTTTGGGGCGCTGGAACACGCATCATTTCCTCTTCGTGGCCGTTGGCACGAAAACTATTTCCACAACTCTAATCCCATTGTGCTCGAACTGGGCTGTGGCAAGGGAGAATACACTGTCGGACTGGCCCGCAAGTTCCCCAACCGTAACTTCATTGGTGTCGATATCAAAGGAGCCCGCATGTGGACAGGTGCCACAGAGGCTGTTCGCGACAACATGAAGAACGTCGCTTTCCTGCGCACCAACATTGAGATTATCGATAAATTCTTTGCTGAAGATGAAGTACAGGAAATCTGGCTGACCTTCAGCGACCCTCAGATGAAGAATCCACGTAAACGGCTCACTTCTACATACTTTCTTGAGCGCTACCGTCATTTCCTCATAGACCGGGGCATCGTTCATCTGAAGACCGACTCCAATTTCCTCTTCACCTATACCAGCTACGTGGTTAACCGTAATCAGCTGCCTTTGTTATTAAGGACAGAAGATTTATACTCAGAAGTTTCGAAGAACCCAGAGTTCTCAGAAGCAGCATCTATTCAGACCTATTACGAACAGATGTGGATGGACCGTGGACTTAACATCCGATACCAACAGTTCCAACTGCCACGCAATGGAGAACTTGCAGAGCCTGACGTTGAGATACCACTCGACGACTACCGTTCATATCACCGTGACAAGCGCAGCTCGCTCGAGGTCAGCAAATAAGCCGTTCAGATGTTAATGCCATAGCTTTGCTTCACTTCACTCATGACAAATGTGCTCTCTATTGAGCTGAGGTATTCTATATCCCCCAGCTTGTTGAGCACAAACTCTTGATATTGTTTCATATCCGTTGCTCTGACTTTCAACAGATAGTCGTATGCGCCAGAGGTATTGTAACATTCCGTCACTTCAGGAATACGGGCTATCCGTCGGGTAAAGGCATCGGCAATCTCATGGTTAATCTGCTTCAGCTTCACCTTGCAGAATACTAATAATCCGTAATTCAACTTTTCCGGGTCTAATACAGCTATATACTTCTTTATATAGCCCTTCCGTTCCAACCGTTTCTGACGCTCAAAGACGGGCGTCGGGGTCAGATGTACAGCATCTGCCAGCTCTTTGGTGGTTAGTTTCGCGTTCTTTTGCAGCGTTCTGAGTATCTGCAAATCTGTCTCGTCCAGCGTATTTGTCATTGTTTTTAGAAAAATTTTCTGCCGAATCGGCATTTTATAAACACTACAAGAAACATTTTCTTTTATCGGCGCAAAATTAGCTATATTTTCCGAAAACGCAAAGAAATTTGGAGAATATTTCCAAACTTTGTACCTTTGCACCCAGAAAGTTTAACAATTAAAACATTTGAATTATGAGCAACAACAAAAAATTACATTTCGAGACACTTCAACTACACGTAGGACAAGAACAGCCGGACCCTGCAACTGATGCCCGCGCCGTTCCTATTTATCAGACCACCTCTTACGTGTTCCGTAACTCACAACATGCCGCCGATCGCTTTGCACTGCGTGACGCCGGTAACATCTACGGTCGTCTGACCAATTCCACACAAGGCGTATTTGAAGACCGTGTAGCTGCGCTTGAAGGCGGTGTAGCCGGACTGGCAGTCGGCAGCGGTGCAGCTGCTGTCACCTACGCTCTCCAGAACATTGTACAGAACGGTGACCACATCGTGGCAGCCGATAACCTCTACGGCGGCTCTTTTAATCTGATAACCCATACTTTAGCCACTCAGGGTATCACCAACACCATTGTCAACGTAAATGACCTTGCCGCTGTAGAGGCTGCCATCCGACCCAACACAAAAGTAATATATGCCGAAACCTTCGGCAACCCCAACTCGGACGTGACCGACATCGACGCGTTAGCAGAAGTTGCTCATAAGCACAACATTCCGCTCATTATCGACAACACATTCGGCACACCATACCTCATTCGTCCTATTGAGCACGGAGCCGATGTGGTTGTGCATTCCGCTACGAAGTTCCTTGGCGGTCACGGTTCGAGTCTGGGCGGTGTTATCGTTGATGGTGGAAAGTTCGACTGGAAAGCCAATGCCGACAAGTTCCCCTCACTGGCTAAGCCAGACCCTTCGTACCATGGTGCCGTTTTTGCTGACGTAGCAGGCGCAGCAGCATTTGTCACCCGCATACGTGCCGTCATACTCCGTGATACAGGTGCAGCCATCTCTCCCTTTAACGCGTGGATTCTGCTTCAGGGACTTGAGACGCTCAGTCTCCGCGTGGAACGTCATGTAGCCAATGCACTGAAGGTCGTTGAGTTCCTCGAGAATCATCCTAAAGTAGCCAAGGTCAACCATCCGGCAGTACCTTCTCATCCCGACCACGAGCTCTATAAGAAGCTCTATCCAAACGGAGCAGGTAGCATCTTTACTTTCGAGATTAAGGGTGGCGAGAAAGAGGCTTGGGCTTTCATTGATGCACTCCAGATTTTCTCACTTCTGGCTAATGTGGCCGACGTGAAGAGTTTGGTGATCCACCCCTACACCACCACCCACTCGCAGATGACCCCCGAGGAACTGGAGCAGCAGCACATTACGCCAGCCACCGTCCGTCTCAGCATTGGTACAGAGCACATTGACGACATTATTGACGACCTTGCACAGGCGTTCGATAAAATCTGAGTCATAGGACAATTAGACAATTAAACAATTTGACAATTTAAGGTAATAATCATTTAGTAAAATAGTAAAAAATAATTATGGCACAGATAGCTAAACAACTGACAGAGCTTATCGGCAACACTCCGCTTCTCGAGCTCAACAAATATTCAAAGGCAAAGGGACTTGAAACACCCGTCATTGCCAAAGTCGAGTACTTCAACCCCGGCGGCAGCGTCAAGGATCGTATTGCACTTGCAATGATTGAAGACGCAGAAAAGAAAGGGCTGCTTAAACCTGGTGCTACCATCATTGAGCCCACCAGCGGCAACACCGGTGTTGGACTGGCTTTCGTATCTGCCGTTAAAGGCTACAAGCTCATTCTCACCATGCCCGAAACAATGAGCGTTGAGCGTCGTAACCTGGTAAAAGCTTATGGAGCCGAAGTCCGTCTTACTTCTGGCAAGGACGGCATGCCTGGAGCCATCCGTGCTGCCGAAGAGCTTCGCGACAGCATTCCCGGCAGCATCATCCTGCAGCAGTTTGAGAATCCGGCCAACCCTGCCAAGCATTATGCCACGACAGGTCCAGAGGTATGGGAACAGACTGACGGAGAGGTAGATATCTTCATTGGCGGCGTAGGCACTGGTGGCACAGTTTCTGGTGTCGGCAAATTTCTGAAGGAGAAGAACCCCAACATAAAGATCATCGCTGTAGAACCCAAGTCGTCACCCGTGCTGAACGGTGGCAAGAGCGGTCCCCACAAGATTCAGGGCATTGGTGCGGGATTTGTTCCTGACACCTATAACTCAGCAGTCATTGACGAGGTGTTCGATGTGGAGAATGATGACGCTATACGTACCGGCCGCCAGTTGGCTCAGCAGGAAGGTCTTTTGGTAGGTATCTCAGCTGGTGCAGCAGCCTACGCGGCAGCCGAAGTGGCCAAACGCCCAGAGAATAAAGGTAAAAAGATTGTAGTATTGCTTCCTGACACAGGCGAGCGTTACCTCTCCACGGTACTCTACGCCTTCGAAGACTATCCTCTGTAGTATTTTTGAGGGTTGAGTGACTTATCAATATCACTCAACCCTCAACTTTCAACGCTCTACCCTCACAATATCTCCACCTGCTCTACAACAGAGTCCTTTCCTTTATATAATATAGTGACCCGGAAACTGACGAAGTCGCTGTATATATAAAGTGGCAGGCGCTCTTCATATTCAGGCACATAGTCAAACTGCAAATGAATAGATGTGCCAGAAAGGTAGTTTTCCTTCGGACTAAGTGCCTTCTCATCGTCAATGGCATGCAGAGAGAACACAGGGTCAAGCATGGTCAGCACGCGCGGCAGTTCTATCTTCAGGTCGTTGTCGGGGAACGTAAACCAGCCGCTCACCTTGTCCCAGAATCCCTGCTCTTCAGCCGGGTCTTCCTCAGGCGGCAGTACAGTTACACCATCCTGCAACGTCTTTTGCAGCTTTTCCGGTTTCAGGGAGTAGTTGCTCAGGTATTCCTCCTTCACTTCATTCAATAGCTGCTGATTTCCATTTCGTTTGTTTCTCAGGAACTCAAGCACATGGTTCTGCTTGTAATCAACGTCATCCACCCAGCAAATGCGGTCGTCAGTCACGGCAATGGCTCTGATGCGCGTTATATCGTCATATTTCTTATCAGCATAGTTAATGCGTACCGTGTCCAAGTCAGCCGTAGAGTGTTTCGGAATAATGTTCATCGTGCGTGGCACCTTCACCACGTCATATTCATCCTTATACATATCAGTATAGTGAATGCAAAGGAACACCCGCACATTCTCCAAATCCATGTCGCTACGATTATTAATCTTCACGTTCAGCAATTGGTCATCCTTCCAGAAGAGCCATTTGCTTTCAGGGTTCACCTCCACGTCTATGTAAGAATGCTCTATGAGCAGTTGCTTGAAGGGTCCGTAGAGGTATTCTTCACAGAACTGCATATCACTAAGCAAAGCCGAATAGATGCCTTGGTTTCCACGACGGAAGAAGTGGTTGAATATTTCCTGTCGGGCCTTATCCTGATGTCCCTGGTCAGCATAGTACTTGGCCTTCAGCAGGTTAGGGCTGAAGAGTCCGTAGCCCTCCATTGTTGAGGAATAGAGCCGCTGCAGGAATTGCCCTTCCGGAGTCTTGTTCAAGTAGGTACGTGTACGGTAGGAGTCAAGCATGTCCGTCAGTTGTGCGGCCTGTCGCGGATATTCTATGGAAGCCTGGTCAAAGTAGCTCAGCGCCGCCTTCTCATTACCAAGTTTCTGTTCCATCAGTCCTTTTAACACCAAAGCCGGAGCCGTGCGTCCAGGGAACTCCTGCATATAGTAGTTAAGGGTGGCGGCAGCCTCAGCAAGGGTGCCCACTCCCCCTTCATCCACAGATGGAGTAGCCATACTAACAGGAGCATTTTCAATAGGTGTTATCACACTGTCGGCAGCCTCCCCCGGCTGGGGGAGATTGGCGGGGGCAGGCACGCCCTTCATAATCAGTGCCATACTCTGTAGTAGCATGGCCTCTGAGTTATGTGGATATTTGCTCAGTATCTGCTGTGTGTGTCCCATGGCATCGTTCACTCTTCCGTCATACAGGTCAAGGTATGCTTTGTCCTTCTGAACGCAGAGAGCGTCGTATTCCTTCATATACTTATGGTAAATAGGAGCATAATCTGTCAGATACTGCAGATACGAGCCACGCAGCATTTCAATGTCCCGCTTCATTGAGGCTTTCAGCTCCTTGTCTTTCTCGTATTGTGAGAAAGCAGCATCAGTAGCTTTCGAAGCATCGTCAGAGTGCATGATGTCCAAGATAGCCAACGGGTTTCCCATCACGGCATTAGCCAGTCGCAAGGGGTCGTCAGAAGCCGATACGCCCTTAGCGGCTGAGCGTGCCAGCATCCACAAGTCATTCAGTTCCTTGTCCTGACTCTGCAACTTATACATGTATTGCAGAATGGGCAGCAGTTTCTGCTTGGCCTCCATCACATCGGGAGCAACACCGGTATAATCCTGCTTGGCCATGTATTCCAGGAACTCATTAAAATTCTTAGAATTAGCCTGTGCTATCTCCAATGCATTCAGCACCCTGACTGTTTGTTCAATGTCATAATCCTGGTTCGTCGCCAAATCAGTTCTATTGGTCAACGCCTCGTATGCAGGCACAAACTTTCCCACTGGCTGATAGTGTTCCAAGTCCATTGTCGCAGCCTCTGGCAGTTTTGAACAGCCGGCACACATCAGCCAACAGCCAACAGTCAATAATACCCAACACCAATTCTTCATGCTTGTATCTCCTTTTTGTATAACTTCAACTATATTTCCCTAAAACGCATTTACTTGTCATTTGGCTGCAAAGATAGTAAATATTTGCAATTAATTGCTTTTTCCTGCTGATTTTTTTATACTTTCACGTCAGTTTCAGCCTTAAACTATTAAGAACCACACTGACAGAGCTCATTGCCATGAGGGCTGCCGCCCACATCGGTGTGATTTGGAAGTCGCACACGCCACGCAATGCTCCGGCTGCCAAGGGAATACATATTATATTATAGATGAATGCCCAAAACAGGTTTTGACGTATCATGCCTACCGTGCGTTTTGACAGGCGGATGGCTTCCGGAAGACGACGCAAGTCGTTACCCATCAACGTAAGCTGAGCTACGTCCATGGCTACATCCGTACCGCCACCCATGGCACAGCTGACATCGGCTACGGCCAGCGCCTGCGAATCGTTAATACCGTCGCCAACCATGGCCACCACCCTGCCTTCCTGCTGCAAACGGCGCACCAGATTCTCCTTGTCCTGAGGCAATACCCCACTCTGCCAGTGGTCGATACCAGCCTCACGGGCCCAGTAGCTCACTTTTTCCTCCTTGTCGCCACTCATCATATAAATGTCTATGCCCATCTGCTTCAGCTCTGATATGACCTCACGGGCATGAGGCCGCAGTCCCTCCTGACCGGACAAGGCTTCCGTTATCGTCCCCGTCTTATCCACCACCATGGCATTCACACGGTGAATCAGTTCCAGCGCCGTGGCATCCTTGATGAGGATGTTCTTCTGTGCCGCCTTGCCAAGTCCCACCATCAGCGCCGTGGGCGTAGCCAGTCCCATTGCACAAGGACAGGCAATGACCAGCACACTGACAGCCGAAAGGATGGCCTGCGAGAAGTCTCCCCCCAAAAAATACCACAACAAAAACGTCAGCAGCGCAATGCCGCCAACCACCGGCACAAAGACAAGTGCCACCTTGTCAACGACCCGCTGGACGGGAGCCTTGGAGCCCTGCGCCTCCTGCACCATTCGTATCATGTTCGAAAGCACGGTGTCCTTGCCCACTTGAGTAGCCTTGAACCTGATTACCGCATCTTTCACAATGGTACCTGAAAGCACCTTGTCGCCCGTCGTCTTCAGCACCAATTCTGATTCACCCGTCATGGCACTCTCGTCAACGTGGGCCTCACCGCTGACCACGACACCGTCAACGGGTATCTTCTCGCCCGCACGCACCTCTACGACATCACCCTTCTGCAAGGCTGAAATAGGAACCTCGGTCTCTCCCAAGTCTGACACATTCGTGTCCCCCCCGGGGGACAACAGAGGGTCTATCACCCTCGCCGTCTTCGGCTGCAGCCCCATCAGCGACCGTATGGCTGAAGCCGTGCTGTTCTTGGCCCGTTCCTCAATGAGCCGCCCCGTCAGTACAAAGGTAATAATCATTATCGACGCGTCGAAGTAGGTATAGCCGTCACCCCAGAAAGTAACAAAGGCACTATACAGGAACGAGATGCCTGTAGAAAGGGCCACCAGCGTATCCATATTGGCCGACCAGTGTGTCAGTTGTTTCCAAGCCGTCATATAAAACTGACGTCCGCAGTAAATAAGGTTACACAAAGCGATGAGGAGCATGGTCTGGTTGGCTGCGCTCTGGGGCCTGACCTCCAGCCACTTCATGCTGACAGCCATGCAGAAGGCAGCAAACAGCCACGACAGCACCACCCTGCGTCGCAATTGTTCGTAACTTCGGCGTTCCAGGGCTTCCACGTTTCGGTCTTCCTCTATGACCATGTCGTAGCCAGCCTTGCCAACAGCCTCTTTCAGCTGTTCTGCCGTCACCACATGCTCGTCGAAATCAATAAGTGCCGTACGTCCAGGCAGGTTCACACTGACTTCACGGACGCCTTCTACTCCGGCGAGTGTCTTCTCCACGCGAGCCGAACAGCCCGCGCACATCATACCCAACACAGCAAATGTCTTTTTCATTCTGGCCGCGAAATTACAAAAACTTTTTCAGTTAACAGCAATTATTTCAAAAAACTTTGTATCTTTGCACCGTATTAAACAATGAAGAAGAAGTTATTCACAATTGCCGGTGCCTTGCTGCTGATGGCTTTCATTGGCGGCGGCATCTATCTTAATAGCCTGCTGCCTATCATCACCGGCTATGCCGCGAAGAATCTGGCTTCGGCGGTATTCGTATCGGGCAGACAAGCTGCTGAGGTGGAAGCTCTTGACTTGAACTTCTCCCTCATCCGTTACGTTAGTAATACGGTCGATGATGAGCACAAGACCGTCACCAGCCGTTTCCTTTGGGGCGAGTCAACAGCCGCCTACCGCGAAGGGTACGGCGTGACGCTGCTGAGGGGTGTCAATGCCAGCACATGGCAACAGCAAGCCTTCCCATTGCCGCCTGACACCGCAGCCACGAAGCCGCTGCCGCGTGGTGATTCGGCTTTTAGCGCAAGACTGGAGCCCATCGCCAAGGCATTTGTTGACGACCGCACATACGGCGGCCACCCCTTTGCCTTCATGGTGTTGCATAATGGTGGTGTGGTGAGCGAGCGGTACGACAAGGGCATCGGCCCTGACACCAAACTGCTCTGCTGGAGCGTGACCAAGAGTTTTGTCAATGCGCTCGTCGGCATCATGGTTAAAGACAGCTTGTTAGACATTCATGCCCCAATAAGTATCCCTGAATGGCAGGGCGATGACCGCAAGACCATCACCCTCAACGACCTCATGCAGATGCAGAGCGGACTGGAGTGGAACGAGGACTACGGTGCCCGCTCTGACGTGAACATCATGCTGCACTGCCAGCAGGACATGGGCCTCTATGCCCTCATGAAACCCCTGGAGTACAAACCCGGCACACACTGGTACTACTCCAGCGGCAGCACCAACATCGTGGTGCGCCACCTGCGGAGTCTCTTTCCTTCAGACTCAGACTTCCTCGCCTACATGCGCCAGCGGCTCTTTGCCCCGTTGGGCATACGTAATGCCGTCTTCGAGCCAGACATGAGCGGTACGCCCGTGGGGTCTTCATATCTTTATGCAACAGCCTCTGACTATGCCCGTTTCGGTCAGTTCTACCTCGACGACGGTTGCATAGGCAGCGAACGCATACTTCCTGAAGGCTGGGTCGGTTACACCCGCACACCAGCCAGCGACAGTAAAGGCAACTACGGTGCTTTCTTCTGGCTCAACAAGGGCAAGCGACTGCCCGACTGCCCCGACGATATTTTCTGGTGCGACGGACATGACGGACAGTTCATCTACATCATACCGTCTGAACAGCTGGTGGTAGTCATTCTCAGTTTCTCGCCCAAGCCGTCCAACGAGATAGACCGCAACAAGCTTCTACAGGATATCATTACAACAAAGAATAAAATATAAACACACATCATGGAAACTATTACATTTTTGGATTTCAATCTCTATGCATGGATTACCATCGCAACAGTACTGACCTTGTTCAGTCTTTTGCTCTTCACCAAAATTCGTGCTGACATCACTTTCCTCGGTGCCGTAGGAGTACTTTATGTCACTGGCGTGCTCGATGCCAAAGAGGCCTTCTCCGGCTTCAGTTCCACTTCGGTCGTCGTCATCGGCGTGCTGTTTGTGGTTGTGGCCGGTCTTACTTACACTGGCGTATTACAATGGATTGTCAAACACCTTTTGGGCCAGCCGAAAACTTACGGCAAGGCAGTGGTACGCCTCATGCTGCCAGTGGCTGCGCTGAGTTCTTTCCTCAGCAACACGACGGTGGTGGC
>AUXO010845269.1_pt1 | contig 10721 bp, 8 predicted proteins | sample 768731 | NCBI WGS metagenome assembly AUXO01 (sample SAMN02715735, study PRJNA202380) | gut metagenome | biome: sheep rumen | host: Ovis aries | place: New Zealand: Palmerston North
TTGAAGTGACGGTAGTGATGGGTAATGAATTGAGAGATAGGTCCCTTTTCCATTTTGCTAATAACTGCCCACAGGGCGAAGCCAGTCTTTGGCTTCCAACCGTGTGGATTTGATGCAAAATTAAGAATTATTTGCTAAATTTGCAATCTATGCTGAAACTCATTTTCCTTACCATAACGCAATCCATCCTGATGTGCAGTGCACAGTCCCTTTTTAAGGTGGCTGCAGAAAAGATGGGCGATTTCGCCTGGACCTGGGCCTACTTCCGGGACAGCGTGCTCACCAACTGGGTCCTGCTGGCCGCCGGAATCTGCGGGCTGGCCGGCCTCATCGAATGGATGTACATGCTCAAGACATATCCCTTCAGCATCGTCTATCCGCTGTCTTCGCTGAGTTTCCTTTTCGGCATGTTCATCGCCGTCATCTTCTTCCACGAGACGGTGGTCTGGACGCAGTGGGTGGGGGTCCTCCTCATTCTGGCCGGCTGCGGCCTCATTGTCAAATAGTTTCAATCATTATACCCGATGGTCCAGGTTTATTGCAAGAACACCCAGCAAACCAAGCGTTTCCCGGAAGGGACGTCCCTGCTGCAGATGCTTTCGGAATTTGACTTCAAGAGCCCTTTCCCCATTGTCTCCGCCAAGGTCAACAATGTTTCGCAGGGCCTCAAATTCAAGGTCTATCAGAATAAGGACATCGAATTCATGGATGTCCGTGAATCGAGCGGCATGCGTGTGTACTGCCGCTCGCTTTGTTTCTTGCTGTACAAGGCCGCGTCGGATGTCTTTCCGGGCAGCAAACTCTACATGGAGCATCCCATCTCCCGCGGGTATTTCTGCCACCTGCGAAAGGCCGACGGGACGGATGTGACGGCCGATGACCTGGCCCTCCTGGAGGAACGCATGCACGAACTGGTAGAAAAGGACATGCCCTTCCACCGCTACGACGTGCAGACCGAGCGCGCCATCAAGGAATTCCGCAAGGCCGGCTTTGACGACAAGGTGCGCCTTCTCGAGACCAGCGGAGAAGCCTATACGGACTACTACACCCTTGGAGAAACGTCGGACTACTATTACGGAAAACTGGTGCCCTCAACGGGTTATCTGAAAGTGTGGGGCATCATGCCCTATCATGACGGGCTCCTTCTCCGTGTCCCTTCCCGCGCGAATCCTTCCGTCCTGGCCGACTTCGTCGATCAGCCCAAGACCTTCGAGATGTTCAAGGAAGCCCTCCGCTGGAACATTATCATGGGACTGAGCACGGTGGGAGACGTCAACGAAGCCTTCCTCAACGGCCGGGCCAGTGAACTGATCCAGATTGCGGAGGCCCTGCAGGAAAAGAAAATCGTCCAGATCGCCGAGGAAATCGACCGCCGCTACCGGCAGGAAGAGAATGCGCTGAAGGTGGTCCTCATCACCGGCCCTTCCTCCTCCGGAAAAACCACCTTCTGCAAGCGCCTGTCCATCCAACTCAAGGCCTGCGGCCTCAAGCCCATGTCCATGAGTACCGACGACTATTTCGTAAACCGGGTGGAAACCCCCAAACTCCCCGACGGCAGTTACGACTTCGACAATTTCGACACCGTGGACCACGCCCTCATGGAAAGCGACATCATGAAACTCATCGGCGGGGAAGAGGTCAATGTCCCCGAGTTCAATTTCGTGACGGGCCTCCGGGAGTACAACGGCAAGAAACTCAGGCTGGGAGAGGGGAGAATCCTTCTGATCGAAGGCATCCACGCCTTGAATCCCGGCCTCACCGCACAGATTCCGGACTACGCCAAGTTCAAGATTTTCATCAATACCCTCACCGGCACCAACCTGGACAACCACAACTGGATTCCCACCAGCGACAACCGCCTGTTGCGCCGTATCGTAAGAGACTATAACAAAGGCGCTTTCACGGCCCGCGAGTCCATCTCCAACTGGCAGAATGTCCTGGATGCCGAGCAAAAGTGGATTTATCCTTTCCAGGAAACCGCCGACGCCATGTTCAACAGCGCGTATCTCATCGAGTTCGCGGTGCTGAAAAACCACGCGGAACCCATTCTCCGGAGCGTCCCGCAAAACTGTGCGGAATATGCCGAGGCGCACCGCCTGCTCAAGTTCATCCACTACTTCACTCCGGTGCCGGATAAAGAAATTCCCGCAACATCGCTGCTCCGGGAATTCATCGGCGGGTAAAGGACGGCGCCTACAGTTTCATTTCCTGCTGTTCCAGATAGGCGACCACATCGGCCACCGTCTCAAACTTGGCCAGTGCCTGGTCGGGGATGACGATGCCGTACTGGTCTTCGATGCGCATCAGCAGTTGAAGGATGTCCAGGGAATCGGCCCCCAGGTCTTTTTTGATCAGGGATTCCGGGGTGATTCTGTCGGGATCCAGGCGAAGCTGCTTCGCCAGGATGGCTTGTACTTTCTCAAACATCATAGTGTTCGTATTTAGCGATTTCGTTTTCAATCTTTCCGGACAGCCGGCTCACCTCCATTTTGTAGGCCTGTTCAATGCACTTTTCCACGGCCACCGCCTTGGAGGAGCCATGCCCTTTGACCACGACCTTCGAGGTCCCCAGCAGGACGCTGCCGCCGTAATTCTGGTAGTTCATGAACGCTTTCTCCTCCTTGAACATCCGGCTCATCAGAAGGGCTCCCATCTTGTAGAGGGTGCGGCTGTAGATGTCTTTCTTGATTTTCTTGAGGAGTTCCAGGGCGGTGCCTTCCGTGGCTTTCACCAGCACGTTGCCGGAAAAGCCGTCGGCCACCACCACGTCGTAGTTCCCGGACAGGAGGTCCCGGCTTTCCATGTTGCCCACGAAATGCAGCGATTCCGTCTCTTGCAGGAGTTTGTAGGCTTCCCGCCGGAGGTCGTCCCCCTTTTCGGCTTCTTTCCCTACGTTCAGAAGCGCCGTGCGCGGTTTTTTGATGCCATAGACATTCTCCAGATAGAGGGAGGCCATGATGGCGAACTGGCGCAGGTGGGCGCTGGTCACCTCGACATTGGCGCCACTGTCGCAGATGCCCACGATTCCGCCGTTCATGGTGGGCAGGATGGGGCAGAAAGCGGGACGGATGACCCCGGGAATGCGGCCCAGCCGTACCAGGGCCCCGGTCACGAGCGCTCCGGTGGATCCGGTGGAGACCATGGCCGCGATATCGTCCCGGTCGCGCAGGAGGATGATGGCCTTCATCATCGAAGAGTTGCGTTTGAGCCGCACGACATCGGTGGGTTTCTCGTCGCAGCCGATGACTTCCGGCGCATGGATAATCTCCAGACGGGCGGCGTCGTACTCCTTGCCTTCCAGTTCTTTTTTCAGGAGGGTTTCGTCGCCGGTGAGCAGCAGTTGCAGGTCGGGGTTGACCCTCAGGGCTGCCAGGGCTCCGTTTACGGGGGCTTCGGGACAATGGTCGCCGCCGAAGCAATCTACCAGGATTTTGATCATAGATTCTTCACTTCGTTCAGAATGACAATTCTCGTTCAGAATGACAATTCCTTGACGTACGCGCGGTAGCGTTTGCACTGCTCTTTGCGGAAACGGCGCCACTGGTTCTGGATGGCGTAGTTGTCTTCCAGATTGAGGTTGGTGTCGGCCCACTGCAGGGAGTCGTTTTCCTTGAGCATCCGCATGATGGCAAGGGAAAGGGCGCCGGAAATGCCGCGATTGAGGTATTCCGGGTCCACTCCGACCAGGCAGAGGTCGATGACATCCGGTTTCCGGAGGCAGCCCAGAAGACGGATGAGCGTCAGGGGAGTAAGGTGCCCGCGGGTGCCCTGAAGGGCGCGGTTCAGCGAGGGGATGGCCAGGCCGAAGCAGACGGGCTTCTCATTCTCGTCCAGGATGACGGCCGCGTATCTGGGACTGAGGACCAGGCCGAAATTATCCAGAACCAGTTGCCGCATGCCCGGGGTGAAAGGCACGGTCCCGTAAAGGCCCTCATAGGATTTGTCAATCAGGTCGAACATGCCGTCGGCATATTTTTTCAGCAGCTCGGGGCCGCTTTTGGCATGGCCGAAATGCAGTTTGTAGCGCCGGAAGATGAACGAGACCACCTGCTCCAACTCCTGCATGGCTTCCTCGCTTTCCGGGCCGTAAATGCGGCTGCACGTCCAGTCGGTCTCCTTCCGGAAGCCCAGTTGCTCCACGTGCTCCTTGTAGTAGGGGAAGTTATAGGTCTGTTCAAAAGTGGAAGGCTGGTCAAAGCCCTCTACCAGCATGCCTTCACGTTCCAGGTCGGAATAGTTGAGCGGACCGACCAGCGTGTCCATGCCGTTTTCCCGCGCCCAGTTTTCGAGCGCTTGGAAAAGGGCTCTGGAGACTTCCAGGTGGTCGATGGCGTCGAAACGGGTGAAGCGGCATCGCTTCTCTCCGTTTTTGGCGTTGGCGTCTTTCTGGATGATGCCCTGGATGCGTCCCACCACCTTGTCCCCGTCAAAGGCCAGGAAAAAAACGCTGCTGCAACTGCTGTTGTACACATAATCCGGGCGGAACATCTTCTTCTCGTCGCCATACAGCGGCGGCACAAAGCAGGGATTCCCCTTGTACAAATCCAGGGGAAAGTTCAGAAACTGCTTCTGCTCCTGCTTGGTTCGGACTTTTCTGACGGTAATCATTTCAGCGTTTTTTTGCGTGGAAGCATACGCCGACTCCGTTGGGGCCGCAGTGACTGCCGGCCGTCGGGTTCACATCGACGTATTCGATGGGGAGTTCCCCGTAACGCTCCTGCAGCATCCGTCCCAGTTCCTTGGCGATTTCCGGGGCATCGGAATGGCCGATGCAGACGCGGTGCTTCTGCACCTCGTCTCCCAGTTCTCCGACTTTGTCCGCCAGATACTCCATGGCTTTCACACGCCCCTTGGCCGTGCCGACGGAAACCATCTTGCCTTCCTGGCTCATGTGGATGAGGGGGCGGATGCCGATCAGGGTTCCCATGGTGGCCGCAAGGCCGCTCACACGCCCGCTCCGGCGGAAGAATTTGAGGTCGTCCGCGAAGAAATACATGGCGAACTTGTCCACCTCCGTCCGGGCCCATTCCAGGATTTCATCCAGGGTTTTCCCGGCTTTGTAAAGGTCTCCCACTTCGCGCACGATGTTGTAACTGATGGTGGTGATGCCCTTGGTGTCGATTTCCTCGAAGCGCGTACCGGGATACTGGTCCTTCAGCTGGGCGACCGCCTGGTCCATGGCGTCGAAGGTGTTGGTCATGGCGCGGGAGAAGTGGACGTACAGGATGTCGTTTCCGGCGGCGAAATCGTCGGCGAAGTAATTGAGGTACTGATCCTTGGAGATGGCGCTGGTGGTCGGAATGACGCCGCCGCGCAGGACATCGTAGAAGGCGTGGGCGTCGAAGGTTTCGAAGTCCACATACGGGTAGGTGGTCTTTGCGTCGATGCTGTAGGGCATCGAAATGAGTTTGTAACCGTACGCTGCGGCAATCGCCGGAGTGATGTCGGTGTCTGTGTCGGTGTAGATTTTCAGCATAGTACCAGGATATAGTCGTAGATGGGTTGTCCGCCGTCGATAAGGATCACTTCCGTACGGGGAAACTGTTTTTCGAAGTTCGCGCGAAGGGATTCCGCTTCTTCGGCCGGGGTGTCGGCCCCGTAGAAGAGGATGAAGATGTCGGAGCGTCCGGCGTCCAGTTGATTCGCAAGCGCGCGGGTGGCTTCCGCCCGGTCTTTTCCGGAGGAAAGGATGTCTTTTCCGCAGAAGCCGATATAGTCTCCGCTCTGTGCCTCGGCCGTATCGCGGATGGCACGGGACACCAGGCCGGTGGTGATGCTGCCGGCCACTTCCGTCAGGGTGGGGACCAACGCTTCGAGCGGCAGTTCCGGGTTCAGGTTGGCCAGGGCGAAATACCCCTCTCCGGGGGTTTTGGTAGGGATTACCTCAATGCGGGAATCCTTGTACAGCGACGCGGCCTGCCGGGCGGTGAGGACGATATTGGCGTTGTTCGGGAAGACGATGATGTTTTCGGCATCCACCTGGCGGAAGGCCTCCAGGAACTTCTCTACGGGAGGATTCATGGTCTGCCCTCCTTCGATGACGGCGTCGGCCCCCATTTCGGCGAAGGTGTCGGTGAGGCCTTTTCCGGCGGCTACGGTCACGATGCCGAGGGACTTGCGGCTGCGCTTGAACCGTTCGTCCATATGGTTCTCGTGGTGCTGGAGGGTCATATTCTCCACTTTCACGGTGAGGAATTCGCCCCATTCCCGGCATTTGCTGAGAACGGCGCCGGGGTCCTTGGTGTGGACGTGTACTTTCACGATGCTGCCGTCGCGGAAAAAGACCAGGGAATCTCCCCGGGCCGACAGCCATTCCTGGATTACGGTCTCGTCAAAGGAGTCCAGGTCCACCTTGCTCCGCTGGAGGCGGAGAAGGAATTCCGTGCAGTAGCCGAACTCCAGTTCGCTGTCTTCCGTGAAGGCATTGAGGTCGATGCCGCGGGCCGGATGTTCCCGGGAGTCGTTCTCTTCCGGTGCGCCCACCGGGAAGCGGCCTTGCAGCACCTCCCGCATTCCCTCTCCGATGCAGAGCAGACCGGCACCGCCGCTGTCCACGACGCCCGCTTTTTTGAGGACGTCCAGAAGGTCGGGGGTATGCTGGAGGGACAGGTCCATCCCCGCAAGCCACAGGTCGAAATACTCTTCCAGGTTCCGGGCGCCGGAAGCCGCGCTCACGCCTTCCCGCAGGACCGTGAGGATGGTGCCTTCAACGGGCTGGGAAACGGCGTGATAGGCCTCTTCCACACCGGCTTTCATGGCTTTTGTAAAGGCCTTGATATCGGCCTGCGCCAGGCCGCTGAAGCCTTTGGCGATGCCGGCGAAGATGCGGGAGAGGATCACCCCAGAATTGCCCCGGGCGCCCATGAGCATCCCCTGGGAGACGGCGTCGGCCATTTCCGAAAGCGTATCTCCGTGGGCATGGCTGCCGGCCTCGATGGTCATGTACATATTGTCCCCCGTGTCTCCGTCCGGGATGGGGAAAACATTGAGGTCGTTGATGCTCTGGCGGTTTTCGGCCAGGCGGGCGGCACCGCCGCGGATCAGGTTCAGGTATTGTTGTGCGTCAAGGATGTCCATGATTATTCAGGGATGCGGAAACTGCGGCGGAAGAAGCGGTAGCGCGTCAGGATGCGGAACAGCCACGGCTGCAGGGAATAGGTGATAAGGATGGTGGACGCCATGCCGATAAGGGTAATCAGGCCGATGGAACGGATGGCGGGATGCTGGGCGAAGATGAGCGAGAAGGTGACGATGGCCAGCACCATGGCGCTGTAGAAAATAGCCACCTTGTGATAGACCAGCATCTGCTTTTCTCCCCGCCGGGCTTCGGCCAGCAGGCCTTCCATCACGAAGATGCTGTAATCCACTCCGATACCGTAGATGAAGGTGGAGATGACGATATTGATCAGGTTGAATTCCAGGCCGAAGAGGGCCATGTATCCCTGCATCACATACCAACTGGTGAACATCGGCAGGAACGCCAGGAGCGCAATCCAGATGTTCCGGAAACTCAGCAGCAGGACAATAAGGACGAAGAGACTGGAAATCCACAGGGTGGTGGAGAAGTCGTCATGGACGATTTCCACCATGTCGCGGCAGTAGAAGAACGGCTCCAGCACAATCACATGCGGCGCCTGCGTGACGGCCTTCCACACTTCCTGCTGGTTTTCCCGGACATAGGACACGTCGGTGAACACCATGAAGCGGCCGCTTTCCTGCTGCTCCACGTAGTTGGAAAGCAGGCCCGGCGGGATGACTCCGGAATTGAACAGGTCTCCGCTCTCATAATCTGAGGTGACCATGTTGAGGAAGGGTTCGAACAATTTGGCCGGAAGTTCGTATTCCCGGGCCGATTCGGCAAGGTCGCGCCTCAGTTGGCCCACGCGCCTTCTGTTCCAGAATTTCTTCCAGGCGGCGATGCGCACTTCCTGGTCGGCCTGGGACTGGAAGAGGAGTTGGGTGACGGGAGAGTAACTTTTGACGATGCCGGCGTTTTGCAGGGAGTCCAGATGGCGGAACAGCCCCTTGTTGTATTCCAGGGCCTGGTCCAGGCTGCTTTCGTCCCAGGCGGCGAAATACATGTGGGTGTATCCGTCGGCATTCTTGCGGTTATACAGTTCGCTGCTTTCCCGGAGGGCGGCGTTGTCGTAGTCGAGATTCTGGAGATTGCTGTCGAACTTCACCTTGGGGCTGAAGAAAATGCCGACGGCGATAAGGACGATGAGCGTGCCGATAATCCACTTGTTGCGGTCCCAGGGCAGGTTGTTGATGCGTTCCACCAGCGGGAAACCGTGCGAGCGCTTGAATTTGATCTGGCCGGGATGCAGGAAATGGGGCAGGAACACCAGGGCGAAGAACGTGTTGCCGACAAGGGCGAAGGTGGCGAACAGGCCGAAGTCCCGAAGGAGGTCGCTTTCCGTGAAAAGAAGTCCCATGAAGGCGCCCACGGTGGTAAGGCAGCCCAGGAATACGGGCGTGCTCTCATCCCGGAGCAGTTTTTCGGCATCTCCCACATAGTAATAGTGGATGAGTACGTGCAGGCAGTAACTGATGGCCACTCCCAGCACGATGGCGCTGATTCCCAGGGCCATCAGGGAGATGGTTCCCTTTATCCAGTACAGGCAGGCCATGGCAAAGAGGGCGCCATAGACCACCGGAACCACCTGCTGCCAGATAAAGGAGAACTTGTGGAAACTCATGAGCATGATCACCAGGATGATCAGCAGGGAAAGGCCGATGGTGAGCAAGAGGTCTTTCTTGATGGTACTGGCGTTGGAAACGCTTTCCTGGGGCGTTCCGTGTACCAGGATGTGGATGTCCGGATTGGCGGCTTCGAACTCCCGGATGGCTTTGTTCATCATGTTCACGAAACGGGTGCCCTGCCCGGAATCCATGCCGCTGAAATTGGGGGTGATGAAGGCCAGGGCGACCGTTTTGTCGGGACAGAACAGATGCCCGTCCTGAATGGTGAATCCGCCGATGGCGTTACCGTCCAGGACGGAGTTCAGCAGCGTTTCCCGGAGGTTGAGCGGGTCCATGGCCACCAACTGGGTGGCTTCCCCGGTTTCGTCTTCCTCGATGATGCGGAAGTTCTCGCTCATCTGCTCGTCGATTCTTTCCGGATCCAGGGCCGGCAGGATATTCCGGTACCAGGACGTGTCCACGAAGGCGGGAAGGTGCGTGAGGGCGAAGTCCATGGCGCCCATGGCCATGTCCGTGTCGAAGGAGGACAGGATGCCGGTAATGTAATGGGTGGCGCTGTCCCTTTTTTCGAGCAGGGTGCAGTACCCGTCCATGGCCTCGGCCAGGCGGGCCGACCCCACCGGGGCCAGCGTGTCCCGCGAAGTCACTTGCAGGAACACTTTGTCCTTGAGGCCGATTTCGCTGAAAGCCAGTTCATTGTCGGTGGAAGAACGGGGCAGCAGTTTGACGATGTTCTCTTCGTATTGCAACTGGAAGCCGAACCAGGCAAAGAGCAAGGTGCTGCCAATCATCAGGATATACATCAGGGCCTTATGCTCCCTGAAAAAGCGGTATATCGGCAAAAAAATTCTGTGCATCTTTCTATCTGTATAAACATACAAAGATAAGTATATTTCTCGTAAATAGAAATACAGACTTTTTGATTATATTTGTGAAAATATCCGCGATATCCTGACGATTTAAAGTGAATGCTATGAACCGATTTTGCCTTCTTGCCCTGTCTGTTTTGCTGCCCATGGCCGCCGCCGCGCAGGAAAACCCCTCCTGGATTCGGAAAAATGCGATTTCTCCGGATGGTAAAACTGTCGTTTTCAGTTATAAGGGAGACCTTTACACCGTCCCTTCCACCGGGGGAAACGCCCTTCAGATAACCAGCAATTCCGCCTTTGATTCGGATCCGCTGTGGACTCCGGACGGGAAAAGGATTGTGTTCACTTCCTGGAGGGAAGACAGCCGGGACATCTATGTGACATCGCCGGAAGGGGGCGTTCCCAAACGCCTCACCAACCTTCCGGGGAATGAGACGCTCCTGGCCGCGGACGGGCAGGGGAATGTCTGGTTCACCTGGTATGACGCCGATGTCCAGAGCCCCGGTTTTGACGGTTTCCCCGGCACGCAGCAGCTCTACCGGACCGATCTGGAGGGAAAGGCACCCCAACTGGTCACCTCCCTCACGATGAGCGCTCTCAGCATCAACCCGCAGGGCGATATGCTGTACGAGGATTACAAAGGCTATGAAGACCCTCTCAGAAAGCACCATACCTCGTCCGTCACCCGTGACATCTGGCTTTATCGGCCGGCCGTGGCCGGAAAGGTGGGACCGGAAGGCAGTTTCAAGAAACTCTCCACCTTCATCGGCGAGGACCGGAATCCGGTTTTCGCGGCCGACGGGGATACTTTTTATTTCCTGAGCGAACAGGACGGAAAAACCTCCAACGTGTTCCGGAGCAGCCTTTCCCACCCGGAGCGGCAAACCCAGGTCACTTTTTATGAGAAGAATCCGGTCCGCTTTCTTTCCGTAGCGTCCGACGGGACATTGGCCTATTCATACAACGGAGATTTGTATGTCGGCGGAAAGAAACTGGCAATCAAACTTTTCCGTGACGAGGAAGAAAAAGAAATCGAACGTTTGAACCTGAAAAATGCCACGGCTTTGGCGGTGTCTCCCAACGGGAAGGAGGTGGCTGTCGTCATCCGGGGAGACGTTTTCGTCACCTCGGTCGATTATGCCACCACCC
>AUXO016180944.1_pt1 | contig 10720 bp, 8 predicted proteins | sample 768731 | NCBI WGS metagenome assembly AUXO01 (sample SAMN02715735, study PRJNA202380) | gut metagenome | biome: sheep rumen | host: Ovis aries | place: New Zealand: Palmerston North
CCGTTTGCGCATAGAGAATCTTCGAGAACGGCTCCCAGGCCAGCGGCGACACGCCCGCCACTGCCGCAGGTTCTGCTGCAGAAAGCGATTCCAGCATCGGGAACGGATAATCTTCCAGCTTGGCCTGGGCCATCTTGCCCGCATAGTTTTCGGGGGTCTCTTCCTTGCCCGCCATGCGGATGGGATTGGCATAATAGGCCGCGAAATCCAATGCGGCAAGCGTTGCCTTTTCGACCGTTCGCACCTGTTTATCGGAACCGGTGACCTGTACTGAAAACACCTGGACGGCAGCCTTCGACGCCGGCGGCGCCGATTCCGGTTCCGCCGATTTCTGTGACGATGCACAAGCTACCATTCCAAGGGAAATAGACAATGCCACGACGGACATGCCCCAAAAAGACTTCATGGATAAATATTTCATATTCCTGGCTCCGATTGCACCAACCTTCGGTAAACATATAAAAATTACTCTATGCACATTTATTTTTCTAAATTTTTTGCAAGAAACATCCTTCAAAAAAGGAGAATTTATGGCCGCCGAAGGTGAACACAACAAGTGGATTGCTCTCGCCCTCTGTATCCTTCTCGGATACCTGGGAATACACCGTTTTTACGAAGGAAAAATCTGGACAGGAATCCTGTGGCTCTGCACGGCAGGCCTGCTCGGCGTAGGAGTCGTCGTAGACGCCATCATCATCTTGTTCAAGCCAGAGCATTACTAGCAATAAGCAGCCCCGCATTCAATACAATGAAACATTTATTCGTCATCGCGACATCAAGCGCCGGAAAAATCAGGGACTTTGCCCATATCCTGGGCACCGACCATTACGAATTCAAGACTCTCAAGGACATCGGTTTCGATGGAGAAATCATCGAAAACGGAAATTCCTTTGCCGAAAACGCCATCATCAAGTCGGATACGACCGCCAGGTGGCTTGCCGCCCGCAACATCGAAGCGACAGTCCTCGCCGACGATTCCGGCCTCGAGGTGTTCGCCCTGAACGGCGAACCGGGCATCTACAGCGCCCGCTACAGCGGCGACCATGGCAACGACAACGCCAACAACGACCTGCTGATGCAAAAGCTGGAAGGCATCGAAGACCGCAAGGCACGTTATTTCTGTGCGCTTTCGTACCAGACCGTTTCTGCCGGCGAAGACGGCAAGTTCACCATTTCGGAACCCAAGATCTTCGAAGGGGAATGCCGCGGCAGTATCAACTACGCTCCCGTAGGTGACATGGGATTCGGTTACGACCCGCTGTTCGTCCCGGACGGCGAGACGCGCACCTTCGCCCAGATGGAACTCGAAGAAAAAAAACGCATCAGCCATCGCGGGAACGCCATTCGCGCATTAAAGAAGGCCTTGGGCAAATAACCGGGCATGTCCCGAGGAATCCACCTTGGACAGCGTCTTCATCGAAATCACGAATGCCTGCAACCTGTGTTGCAGCTTTTGCCCTTGCGGCAAGCACCCCGGAACGGCAGTCTCCGCCGCCCCCCGTGAATTCATGCCGACGCAGCTCTTTGAAAAATGCATCGCGGACGCCCTGGAAACCGGCACCAGGAACGTCTTTTTCCACGTACTCGGCGAACCCACAATTCACCCCGGCTTCACGCATTTCGTCAAGAAGCTCGAGCCCACGCCGCTCAAGCTGACGCTTACCACGAACGGCACGACCATCGCCCGCACAGGGCGCTCCATTGTCGAAAGCCCTGCCGTACGTCAAGTGAACTTTTCTCTGCACGCCTACGCGGAACTCGATGCAGAATCCGCACAGTTTCACTTGCAAAACGTATTCGACTTCTGCAAGCTCGCGCTAGCCATGCGCCCGGACCTCTATATAAACCTGCGGCTCTGGAACATAGGCTCGCAAGAAAGTTCCGGTCCCTGGAACCGCACCGTGCTCGCCGGCATTGCCGACACCTTCGGCGTATCTGTCGCGCCGCACCACTTTTGCAGCCGCCACAAGAGTTTCGACATCACGGGCAGGCTCTACCTGCACGAAGATTCCCGTTTTGAATGGCCTGTGCAGTCCGCTCCCGGCACAAGAGTTCCAAACACCCACGGGACATGCCATGCGCTCGACACGCATGTCGCCATACTCCATGACGGGCGCGTTGTCGCCTGCTGTCTGGACCACAGCGGGCAGATCGAACTCGGCAACATCAATACACGGGCACTTTCCGAAATTCTCGAGTCCCCGCTAGCCCGCAAAATCCGCGAAGGCTTTGCCAAACACGAACTGCGCCACCCCCTGTGCCAGTCCTGCTCCTACTGCAGGCGCTTCAAGTAAATCCCGTGCCATAAAAAAAACGCCCCCGAAGGAGCGTCTTTTTAAGATTCGTTCAAAATGCAATTACTTGCACTTGCCACGAGGACCGACCATGGAGACACCGAAGTCACCACTGTCGCCATCAGCGCCGGTAATCTTGAACTTGAGAGAGGAAAGTTCTTCTGCAGCTTCGGCACCAGTAATGAACACGGTCTTGGTTTCATCATCCGTGTACCACTTCGGCTGCTTGAAGGATGCCCAAGTGAGGTTCACCGTCGTGGGGCTGCCAGAAGCGGCCAGCGTGGCAAACGGGTTCGCATAACCGATCTTCTTTTCGGTCGGGCCAGTCAGGCCGAGTTCGAGCATGATGTCCTGATCGGAGTAGTAGGTCACGCAGATACCGCCAAGTGCGCTAGCGTCGCCGGAGAAGGCGTTGTTCGCACCGAAACCGAAGGCAAAGCCAACGAACGGATCCCATTCGTAAGCGCCCTGATCGAGGGAGAACGAACCGCAGATTCCGCCACCGCAAGCTTCAATGACCGGAGTCATATCGCCATCGTCACCCGGTTCAGCCTTCCATGCAATCACGGAAGCGCCACCGCTTTCGTTATCGTCATAGGTGTACCACCAGCCACCTTTCGTATTTCCAACCGGCACATGAGCTTCGGAACCATCCCACAATTCAAGCTTGATGGTACCGTCATCCACAACTGTCGCGGAGCTCTTCGGGACCGTCGTACTGGACTTGGGCGCCACAGTGGAAGAAGAAGACGGAGGTACCGTGCCCTGGGAGGACAAGCCCAGCGACGAGCTGGACAAACCGGCAATCTGGCTGCTGCTCAATACCAGTCCAGAGCTCGAAGACTGCAGGAGGTTCGATGCAGAGCTAAAAAGATCCACAGATGCCGAAGACAACTGGTTCAAGGCATTGTTGATGGAATCCAACATCGCCTGACGCAAAGAATCCTCGTTAATCTGACCATTGTTGGCAGTGCCCTGTTGCTGGCCATTGCCCCAGGACGGAGTCGTCACGGAATCGCTAGAGTCGTTACAGGCGACCATAGTGCAGACCGCGAGCAAGCCCAAGCCTAGACCTAAACGTTTTTTCATTTTTTTACCCCTTGGTGTAAGAAGACTAATTTTCCTGAAATATATATTTTTATAAAGACAAAAAAAAACAAAAATATCGGCCAAAAACCCAATTCCACTGAAAAATGTGATATTGGACAACGATTTAGCTTTCTTTTCTTGAATGTAAATTTTTATTTATCTTCTTTCTTCGACTGAAGCGCCTCGATACGGCGATCCAGCAGGGCCTCGATTTCGGGCAACAGCTTCTCTTTTACCTTGTCCAGATACAGGCACTGGAGCTGTATCATGCGGTCACGGTGACGCCCCGCATGTTCCTGAATCCAGTGGCTGACCGCGGCCTGGCGGTCCTGCATTTTTTCGTGAATGCTCTGCTGGATGAAAGTGCGCTGCACTTCCATATAACGTTGCATGTTGAACGGCATGCGGTAAGTACGAATAAACTGCTTGAGCATTACCAGAAGAGACAAGTTCTGTTCCTTGTGCTCCTGTAGAAAGCGTTTCAGGTCTTCAAGATGATCCCTGAAAAAAGGAACAATCGCTTTGTCATCAATCTGGTAAAGTTCTAGTTCGTCTTTCTTTTTTGTCGCTTCATCAACTGCCATAGCCCAAATTTATGTTTTGCTTCATTTTTTTTCAGTGTTCTTTCTCACAAGGAACGCAAATTCCATGTTTTCCGTGTTCCCGGACACACCCGAAGCAAGGAATACGCGGCCTTCCGTCCCCGGATTGAGCCTATCCACCGCTGCACCCCTAAAATCCCTCATTTCCGTAACCTCGCAAGGCACCATTCCCGCCGGACTCATCCACTCCAGCGAATCCCCCATGGAGAACGGATTTTTCACATTTACAACAAAGGAACCCGTATCGGCATCATAGCGAATCACCTGGGCTGCGACACAGCCTCCTTCGGCCGCCACGTGCGTACTTTCGTAGTTCTGCGGCAAAGGGCCGCGCAAAAAGCCGGGCATAAAGCCACGACCGTCGACAAAACTGATGGCCCGGCGTGATTCTTCTGGAACAAGAGCCGTAGAGCACTCCACTCCCGACGACAGCGCATCACAACAAGCATCAATTGCCATACGATAAGCACGCACCACCTGGCTCAAGTAATACACGGAGCGCGTCCTGCCCTCTATCTTGAACGAATCAAGGCCTCCCGAGACAAGCTCCGGCACGACATCCAGGGCACACAGATCGCGGCTACTCATAAAATAGGTGCCCCACGTATCTTCGTCCAGGGCCACCGGAGGAAGCTCCGGGCGGTCGGTGCGCTGCAAACTGAAATTGCCTTCGTGTTCATGGTAGTCCTCGCACTGCGGGCCCTCGTTGGCGTACAAGCGGTAAGGCATCCGGCAGCTGTTGTCGCAGGCTCCCTGGTTCGCATCGCGGTGGGTCACCCAGTTGCTCAACATACAACGTCCGGACATGGCCATACAGACAGCACCATGGACGAACACTTCCAGTTCAAGGTCCGGAATGCGTTCTTTTATCTCCAATATTTCAGACAAACGAAGTTCACGACTCAAGATAATACGCTTCACACCTAGGTCGTGCCAAAATTGAGCCGTCAGGTAATTCGTCGTATTCGCCTGCACAGACAGATGTATTTCTGTTTTCGGTGACACCTTGCGCAGCCATCCGACAAAGCCGGGGTCGGCAACAATCAAGGCGTCGGGATTCAATTCCAAGGCCCCCAGCAAGGCTTTCTGGAAAGATTCCACCTTCGTATTCCGGGCAATCACGTTGCTTGTCAGGTAGAACTTTTTGCCGTGTTCATGCGCATAGGCGATTCCCTGAGCAAGGTCGTCCAGGTTCTTGAACCCGTTCTCGCGGGAACGGAGGCTAAAGGCGGGCTGCCCCGCATACACGGCATCTGCACCGTAGGCAAACGCGTATTTCATTCGGGTCAAGTCACCCGCCGGAGCCAAAAGTTCAGGTTTAGTCATCACCACTTGAATCCTGCACGGAGGTAGACCTTCTTGTCGTCGATCAGCGAAAGCTCACCCATGAAGCTTACGAACTGCCCCTCGTAACTGAGCGCCGGCGAAAGTGTGTATTGCATCTTGGCGCCATCCAGGAACTTCTTGTGAATTTTCATGTGGTTGCGCAAGGGCGTCGTATCGTTAATCGCAGAGCCGTAATCGGTTCCCTTCCAGAACCAGGTATTGTGGAGGCCGGCAAAGATATGCCCATCCAGGCGACCGTACAAGGTCCAGTCCACAGTCCTGCTGTTCGGGCCGCCCTGATTGCCAAGCGGATAGCCTAGATTAGCGATTTGCGCCGTATTTTCCACGAAATGGCTATAGACGTACGGTTCAACGCGGGCGTATTCCACAATGGTTCCCGCCTCTATCCTGTGGTTCCCGACAAAGAAGTCATGCCCGGCCTGCAAGCCCGCCATCCAGGCCCACTTGGCTTCGATATTGTCGTTCTTGACAAGGCTTATCGGGGATTCCATGTCGTCGAGGAAAAATTCCGTATAGACGCGGGCCATGTTCTCGATGCGGTAGTTGAAATCAAACGAGAGCGACCCGTTATTGGTGCTTTCGCTGTAGTTCCCCTTTTCCATAAACAAGGGCGCCGTCGGGATAAACAGCCAGGGCTTCAGGTTATCATACTGCACCTGGAGTTCGCTCACGCCAAACGTCGCATTGCCAACGGCAAGTTCATAGCGATGGCCGAACACGTTGCGGTCATCCTTGTTCTTGTCGCTCATGCTATTGTTGAATATGCGAAGATCGGCATAGAAACTCATCACGCGGAACGGGCCGATGACCAAGTCCAGGCTCATCATGTTGTACGGCAACGCAAACTGGTTGAGCGTCAGGTTGTTGTAATAGCCCGGGCCCCAATGCATCACGTCGCGGCCGAAATCAAGACGGAGCCAATCGTGGTTGAACGCAAAGTGCGTACGGTAGCGCGCATAGCTCGTATATTCCACGCCGGAGTTGTTCTCTTCTTTCTGGATTTCCAAAAATTCGCGGTCCCAGGAGCGCGGGGACTCGGCGGAATGTCCCTCGCTGTAGATGCGGGCATCGAGCACGAAGTCCACGGAATCGGCAAAGCCGCGAACGTAAAGGCCTCCGTCCATGCCCGGCCATATGGTATCGCCCAGGGTTTCGCCACCGCGGTAGTCCATGCCACCGACGAGGCTTGCCGCAATCCCGAATCGGGGGTCCTTCGCGTAAAGGTCCTTCACCCGGGCAATACAGGCGGTATCGTTCGCCTCGCAGCGATAATCGTTCCCGTGTCCAGAAAGGGACGCTCCCAGCACATTGTCGTAATAGAGCAGGGCGTTCCCCTCGGTAGACTGGAACTGCTTGCGGAAAGTCGTGTCGCGCCTGGGGTAAGTAAAGAACTGGCGTTCGTCACCGACCGTCTGGCGGTGGTATTCGAACAACATCGGAGCCATTTCGAGTGTGCGGAGGTTGCGCGTGTTTTCCGGAGAGAGCACCGGAGATGCTGCCAAGGCCCCAGACTCTGCGAAAACGACAATCAGGGAGGCCAAAAGGAGCTCTTTGCGAACTTTTCTGGATTTCATTTCACAAATGTAGTTTTAGACACGTTTTTTGCAACCTCCAAGCCCGTTTTTGTTTGGAAAAAGGTATTTTTCTTATATAGGACCCCCAAAAAGAGGTTGTAATGTTTCGTACCCGCTTTTTAACGTGTTTCATATTTGCGTTCTTTGTCGGCCAGGCGCTCGCCCAGGTGGAATTTCCGCTGGGCTCCGAGGTCGTAAATGTCAAGAAAGCCCCCTATAACGCCAAGGGCGATGGCAAGACCGACGATACGGAAGCCATCCAGAAAGCCTTGAACGACCACCCGAACGGAGACTATATCATCTACCTCCCCCACGGCATCTACAAAATTTCGAACACGCTGACCTGGCCCGAAGGCAAAAAGCCCGAAGAATCCTTCAAGCGCACCATCTTGCAGGGTCAAAGCATCGGCGGCACCATTATCAAGCTCGAAGACAACTGCCAAGGATTTGACAACGAAGATTTCCCCATGCCCGTCATCATGACCGGCGAGGGACCGAAAGTAAAACAGAGAAACTCTATCCGCGACCTCACCATCCGTACCGGCAAGGGCAACGCTGGCGCTATCGGCATCCGTTTCAACGCGGGCATCCAGGGAACCATCAACAACGTGAAGGTCCATTCCGGCGACAGCTCGGGCGTGTACGGCATCGACATGGGCTTTACCGAAAACATCGGCCCCCTGCTCCTCAAGAATGTCGAAGTGAGTGGTTTCAACGTCGGCGTCTACACTGCAGGCGAAATGAACGGCATGACTTTCGAGCATGTCAACCTGGGAGGCCAGAAAAAATACGGCCTCATGAACGACAATCAGACGCTCGCCGTCCGCGGACTTCGATTCAAGGGGGCTGTCCCTGCCGTGTACAACCGCGGCAAGAACGCATCCATGGTGCTTGTCGACGCGACACTGGAATACTCGCCCGCCAAGGGTGAAAAATCCAAACCGACCTCGGCCATCGTGAACGAAAGCCAGCTATTCGCACGCTCGGTGATGACCAGCAAGTTCCAGACAAAAATCAAGAGCACCAAGAAAGCCTACGGAGAATCCTTTGTCGGCAACGAAATCATCGAATTCGCCACCCAGCCCAGCCAGCAGCTCTGCCACAGTCCCAAGCAGTCCATGCGCGTGCCCGTGGCCGAAACTCCGAGCTTTGCCGAACAGAGGGCCGACAACTGGACGACCATCGCCGGCGACTACGGCGGAAAGATGAACACCGGTTCCGACGACGCCAAGGCCATCCAGGACGCTATCGACGACGGCGCCGAAACCATCTACTTCCCGCCCGGAGGCCGTTGGACCATCAACCGCGACATCTATATCCGCAACCGCGTCCGCAGGCTTATCGGTACCGAAGGCCGCATCGACGGCAAGGGTAAGTTTATTATCGAAGAGGGTGCTTTCAACGAGCTTACCATCGAACGCTTCTCCGAATTCGGCAACGGCATCATCCAGAAATCCCGCCGTGCGGTACTCCTCAAGAACATGATGTTCAAGTCGTTCGAATCCGCCGAAGTCGGCACGGGCGACGTCTACATGGAAGACGTGTCCGTCGGGACAATCCAAATCAACTACCAGAAGTTCTGGGGCCGCCAGATTACGATGAGCGGCGACACGAAGGGTCCCAAGATCCAGAACAACGGCGGTACGATGTGGATCCTCGGCCTTACCGCACGCGACGGCAACACCATCTTGCAGAACTTCAACAAGGGTTTTGCCGAGCTGCTCGGAGTCCACGTGATTGCAAGCGACAAGGCGAAGAACCGCCCGATGTTCATCAACGACAACTCGCACCTCTCCATCGCTGGCCTCAAGGAAACGCTCACCCGCGGCAACCCCTACCCCAAGATTGTCGAGGAATCCCGCCAGGGTTCCGCCATCTATTCGCTGATGGGCGCAGACCAGGTCAAGAACGAAAGTGGTGGATCCATGGTGGTCCTGTATACAGGGTACGCCCCCAAGCAGGGTGCCAACGAAAAACCCATTGCCAAGGTATCCAAGGAACTCCTGCTTGTCCAGCCCAACTCCTTGAAGTTGCACGGCGATGTCGAAGACGACGGTCGTGGCGACGGCCTCTGCCGAGTCCCCGTGGCATGGAAGAAGGTTTCCGGCCCCGGAAAGGCCACGTTCTCCGACACATCGAGTTACGAAACGGACGTGTCGTTCACCTCTAGCGGCCGGTACAACGTGACGTTCACCGCCAACGACGGGTACGAAGTCGGTGCCGACACCGCCAAGATATACGTTTTCGACAAGCGCTACACGACTCTCGACAACTCCGGCGACAACATCCCCAGCGGCCGCGGCATGGATACGTGGATTTCGCAGTTCGACAACTATAGCCCGCACAACTCGGATGCGAACCTCCGGATTGCGAACGTCAAGGACGAAGCCGGAAAGATTTATTTGAAGTTCGACCTGTCCGCGCTCCCGGGACCGCTCTTCGATGCAGCACTCAAGCTGGAATTCGATACGGATTCTATCAAGAAGCCCGTGCAGCTGAACATCTTCGGCCTCAAGGAAACGTCCAAGGACATGAACTTCGGCGAAGAAAAGCTCGGCGTCGACTGGCGTGACGACGAACTCACCTGGGAGAACGCCCCCGCGAACCTCCGTGACCAGCCGGGCGGCCAGTTCAACATCCGCAAGAATTCCGGTGGCGGCATCGACACCAAGTACGCCGACTACCTGGGCATCATCACCGTGAACCCGAAGGCACCGCTGGGAGCGTTCCTCCGCACGCCGACACTCACCGAGTTCTTCAAACGCAAGCACGAATCCGGCCTCTACACGCTCATCTTGACGGCAGTCGCCCCCGGCGAGACCCTCATCAAGTCCCGTAACGACGGCAAGAACTCCGCTCCCGCCCTTTACGTAGGCTACTTCAACACCTCCAAGTCCGTCACCGGCGACGAGATGGACGGCGGTTACACGCTCACGAAGGTAAACATCGACATCTACAGCCTGGACTGCGACTTCGACCTGACTGTCGGCTATCCGCAGTTCGTACAAATCGAGATCCTGAACGAGTTCGGCAAGCGCATGCTGGTCGTCGCCGCGCGCGACCTCCCCGGCGAAAAGAAGACGCACTTCAAGTTCAAGGCGATGGCCTTCCCCACCGGCAGGTACACGCTCAAGATTATCGGTGAAGCGTTCACCGCAGAACAGAAATTCTACATCCTCAACTAGCAGGTCAAAAAATGATGGTTAACAACAAGCTTTTTATTTTGGCCCTCTCTGCCGCAGCCGCTTTAATCGGTTGTAGCGACAACAAGCACACCAACTCCTGGGAAGACGAGAACGACGGAGCCAGCTTCGCCGACGATTCCTTCAAGTCGAGTTCTTCACTGACGACCCGTCTGGACATCGATTACAACGACACGTTGCAAATCGGGGATTCGCTCAACATCCACCTGGAAAAGGCAAAACTCGACACCGTCAAGGAAAAGGACACGACCTATGTCCAGCTCGCCTGTAGCGACGACGTCCTCTGCCTGGATTCCAACGCCAGCAAGGTTTCGATGTTCCTCGGAGAGTTCCCGGCGGGCAGCCTGATCTCTGTCGAAATTTCTACCGGCGACATGAAAAAGGATACGCTCCGCATCCGTAGCGAATTCGGCGAGATCCTCAAGACGACCCGCCCCGTCTACGACAGCACCAAGAAGACCGAAGTATTCTCCAACTACATGATTCCGGGACACTCCGAAGCGGAAAAGAACCAGTTCGTCGTGTTCAAGGACGGCTTCTATTACCTGGACCTGTACGCCGACTTCAACCGGACCAGCCATCTGCGCCTGCTGGTCAACGTCGACTCGGCC
>AUXO014899188.1_pt1 | contig 10719 bp, 10 predicted proteins | sample 768731 | NCBI WGS metagenome assembly AUXO01 (sample SAMN02715735, study PRJNA202380) | gut metagenome | biome: sheep rumen | host: Ovis aries | place: New Zealand: Palmerston North
TGCCATTTGAACTAAATATTTATCTTTTAATTTTCCAACACATATTATATTGATCATTAATTATTCAAATCCACTCTTTCTCTTTGTTTAGCAATAACAAAGTTTTTAAATTTAACATCATTTTCTTTTAAAATATCAAGTACTTCTTTTAAAGCAACATCAGGATCATTATTCTCTTTTGAAAGGTGCGCTAATGCTATTTTCTTAGTATCAGGACCAATTAACTTAGATAGATAAAAACCACATTGAGCATTTGATAAGTGTCCTTTATCAGAAAGAATTCTCTTCTTTAACCATGCAGGATATCTTCCATGCATAAGTAACTCAACATTATGATTTGCTTCAAATTCATAATAAGTATGGTTTTCTAACTTTTTAAATAACTTTCCGTTTATATAACCGGTATCAGTTATATATACAAATGATTCATTACCTTCATGAACAATATATGCACGACTAGCTGGTGCATCATGACTTGTATGAACCATTTCTACTTTTAATTCGTCTTCTTCAAAGTCTCCGAATTTAAAATTGATATTATTATAATCTTTAACATAATCTATTTCATTTACCATTTCTTCATCAATAAATATAACAGGATTATTTTTATTTAAAAATACTTTCAAAGCCCCCGTGTGATCAGAATGCGTATGAGTTATAAATATATAATTAATATCTTCAGGATTAACATTTATCTCAGAAAGTTTATCTTTAATATACTTATAATTCATACCTGCATCAATCAACATTTTCTTAGTTTTAGTTTGAACTAATACTGAATTTCCTTCTGAACCACTGGCTAGTATAGATACTAGCATCTGAAGGCCTCCCTACAAGGATTTAGAGCAGCTCCACCTTCAGTCATTATTTGGAAGTGAAGATGTGTACCTGTTGAGTTACCTGAGCTTCCCATGAAACCTATTACTTGTCCTTGGTTAACTTGTTGTCCTACATGAACTACCATTTGGTTAACAAGGTGAGCATAGTAAATTGTATATCCTTTTGGAGATTTAATAAATACATAGTTACCCCATCCATGACCACATCTATTACCATAGTAACCACGGTTTGGACAACCACCTGATGCTTCAACTACAACACCTGAAGTTGATGCATATATTGGTGAACCTAAACCAGTTCCTGAAATATCTATTCCATCGTGGTGAGATCCCCAACGCCATTCAAATCTTGATGTAATAATATAAGGTACATTAGTTGGCCAAATATATTCACCATTACCACGGTTAGGATTAACATAATTACCACCTGGATTATAGTAAACTTTAGTTCCTCTAGTAATTACCTCATCTACAGTTGGTACAATTGTTTCTTTATTAGAAATAATAAGGTTAACAATTTGACCATTTACATAAAGAATATCTTGAGTAATCTTAGTTTTACCATTTTGTCCAGCAGTTGTTACTTCTTTATAGTCTATATATTTAGAATTGTCTTCAATATATTTAGTTTGATAAGCAATATCTACTACTTCAACTACTTGTTTACTATATTTAACAGATACAAGTGGATTAATTAAACCTATATTTATTTCTTGTCCAGCTACTAAAATATCATCATAAGATATTTTTGGATTAGCAACTAATAATTCTGAAATATTTAAGTTATTACTTTCAGCAATCATATCTAAGTCTTCATTTTCTTTGATATTAACTGTTTTTTGTTTTTCGTTAGTACCAAACATCAAATACATTGCTAATTCTTCTTGATCATTAAATATCTTATTTTCAGTAGATATGTAATCTTCTTTTATAGAAATTGATTCTGCAAAATAAACTGAAGTAATTATTTCACCTTGATCAACTATTTCTGATTGACTACCTGATTCATAATTACCTAGTTCTTTTTCACCTATAAATGCTACGGCAGTTTTATAAAGTGCATTTTTAACTATATCTTTATCAAGAGTATAGATTTTAGTTTGAGTTAAACCTCTATCTAATATTGTTGAAGAAGATTCATTATTATAATTAATAGTTACAGTATAACCTTTGATAGTAAAAGGTTCTTTTTCTTTTACTTCATCATATATTTTTTTCTCTGAAACTACATCATTATTATAAGTATAAATCTTATTAATACTTAGCCCTTCAGGTGGATATACTTTATCAACTTTGTATTTTTGTTTAATTTCATCTTGTTCTTTATCTATCATATTTAATAGCGAATCTTTTGATTTAATTAAACCTATTTTTTCTCCATTTAAATATACTTGATAAGCTTCATCCGGATCTCCTAAGTCTCTATGATCCATACCAACAAAGAATAATAAAATAATAAGTAGACATATTGATAGTACACTAATTATTTTATGTTTCATAACATCACCTAATTTTCTTCATTTTCTTTATGAATTTTATCACACTCTTGGAATTTACTAATGTTTCTATGGAACATTAAATCAATATCTTTAACAGCACCATTTCTATGTTTTGCAACAATTAATTGTGAAGCTGATGTGTTATTTAATTTATCTGTTTTATTATAATAATCTTCTCTATATAAGAATGCTACAATATCGGCATCTTGTTCAATTGAACCAGACTCTCTTAAGTCTGATAGCATAGGTCTTTTATCTTCTCTTTGTTCTACTTGACGAGATAATTGCGCTAATGCTATTACAGGTATTTTAAGTTCCATTGCCATTGTCTTAAGACTTCTTGAAATATCAGATACTTCTTGTTGTCTATTAGAACCATAGCCTGGACCACCTGTAATTAATTGTAAGTAGTCAATTATTATTAATCCCAATTCGTGTTGTTCAGCAAGTCTTCTACATTTTGCTCTTATTTCACTTATAGTGATATTTGTTGCATCTTCAAAATAAATTGGTGCATCTGCAAGTACACTTGCAGCTTCATTTATTTGTTTCCAATCATCATTATTTAATTGACCTGTTCTTAACTTATAAGCATCAACTGCTCCTTCAGCGGCAAACATACGACTCATTAATTGGTCAGCACCCATTTCCAAGTTGAATAAACATACACCTTTACCACTTGAAAGAGCTGAATTAACAGCTAAGTTAAGTGCAAATGCTGTTTTACCCATGGCTGGACGTGCTGCAATTACTATAAATTGGTTAGGTTGTAATCCACCAGTTAGTCTATCAAAATCCCTAAAACCTGTAGCAATTCCTGTTACTTCATTACCATTTTTAGATAATTGTTCTAGATTTGCTAATGCTTGAGATACAACCTCAGAAGACATTTTAAAGTCTCCAGCTTGTCTTTGTTTTGTTACAGTTAGAACATCTTTTTCAGCAGCATCAACTAATTCAGTTGTATTAAGATTGCTATCTCTAGCAGTCTTTTCAATTTTTTCACATACTTCAATTAGTTTTCTTCTTAATGCTTTTTCTTTAACAATATCAATATAAGCATCTATATTAGAAGCAGATACAACAGACTTAATTACTTTACCTAAGTATTCAATACCACCTACAGAATCAATTGATTTTTCATTTTCTTCAATTTGATTCTTTAAAGTTAAGGCATCAATTACCTTACTGTCCTTATGTAAATCAAATAATGCTTCAAATATTTTTTTGTGTTTGTCATCAAAAAACATTTCTTTACTTAAAGAATTACATACTTTATCTAAAGCTGTTTTAGACATGATTGCACAACCAAGTGCATTCATTTCAGCATCTAGATTTTTTGGATCTGTGTTTAGTTCATTATTTATTTCTGTTGCTCTTGCCATATTATCCCCCTATTTGACGTTAATGTTTATTTTTGCTACTACTCCTTTATATAAGTTTAGTTCTACTTCATGAACTCCAAGTGTATCAATTACATGATCACAATGAATTTTTTTCTTGTCTATATCAAAATTCTTTTTCTTAAGTTCATCAGATATTTGTTTTGTAGAAATAGTACCAAACATCTTTCCGTCTTTTCCTGATTTTGCATTAAATACTATTGTTATTTTTTCTAATTCTTTAGCCATTTCTTTAAATGACTCCACAGTTGCCTTTTCATCTTTTTCTCTTTTTTTCATAGTAAGTTCAAACTTATTCTTATTTGTACTGTTATATGGTATAGCTAATCCTTTATTAATAAGGAAATTATTTGCATATCCATCAGATACATCGATAATTTGATCTTTTTTACCTTGTTTTTTTACATCTTTTAGTAAAATAACTTTCATTTTAATCACCCACCAGTTCAATAGTATTATATCAAATATAATATATAAATGCATTAAATAAAGAAGTAATAATTATATAGAAAATTGTTTAAATTATATATGTATGATAATATTTAATTATAGTAAGATAGGTGATTATATGAATTTTCTTGAATTTGTTCAATTTAAGAATGACGATATAAGATGCAGATACACTAGTAAAAATGGAAATAGAAAAATACTTAGTTCACGAAACTCCCTCGTTTTACTAAAAGGATTAAATAAAATACTTAGTAATGAGAAATATACAATTTATGAAAAACGCGGAAAAGTATTTTTGACGACAAGATCACAATCAATTTGTATTCACGATTACGATGATTTTAGATATGATCTAAAAAAATATATACCTAATGTTGTAAAACAAATTGATAGAATAATCACGAAAAGAAGAATTGTTGCCGTAAAGAAAAATGCATTAACTGCTACTGTACTTACAAGTTTAATCTGTACAGGTCTTTTAATTAACCCTATCAATACAAATAATATCGATAATCAGCAAATAATTATTGAAAACACTTCTATGCAAGATAGTATTAAATCTAACGAAGAACATGAAATAAATAATTATGAAAAAGTAGTAATAAACAATGATGACGCTATTCAAGAAGCTGTTGATGATGCAAACACTACACCAACATATAACTATAATATTAATATAGATTGCTCTGATAAATCAGAGAATCCTGAAATAATAGATATACAAGAAAAATATAGAGAACTTGCAAATAGAATTGGTAACAAATGGGGTGTATCTTCAAATTTAATACTTGCAATGTTAACACAAGAAACACATGGATTAGAAACTAATTTAATGCAAATAAACTTTAATACTAAAAAAGACGAAATATATACAGTTTATAACTTTGAAACTAATCAATATTGTAGTTATGTACTAACTGATAATCCTAATAATTATGATTCAAGTATTACTACAATTTCCAGAAAAGACATAGAAAATCCATTTACAAATATATCTATTGCAACTATTTATTATAGATCAGTATTAAATAAATATGCTAATAATAACCCTATTGCAGCAATAGAACTATATAATAAGGGTCCAGGTAACTTTAATACTAATATGAGTGCTACTGAGAATGCCACAGGATTATCAAGAGATCAAATATTAAATGATATTGAAAACGCTTATTTTATTGATTACTCAGGTACTTGTGGTGCAGGAGATCCTGATTATATACCTAATGTACTACAATACTTAAATGGTGATATCACTATTTTATTTAATGATGATTATAATAATATAAGTAAAATTGATTGTACTATTAATAAAACAAAAAAAGAGGAACTAGCTCGTTAGTTCCTTTTTTTATTCCCATTTGAAGTTTTCTACTTCTTCTAATTCTTTACCAGTTGATCTTATTAAATCATGGTGTTCTTTTAATTTATTAATACAGTAGTTCTTTAATTCAACATTTTCATTACCAAGTAATCTAACTGTATCTATAACTAAATGATATCTATCTATATAGTTTATAACTCTCATATCAAATGGTGTTGTAATACAACCTTCTTCTTCATATCCATGAATGACGTCATAGTCACGATCTCTATCATATGTTAATTCTCTTATAACATTTGGATATCCATGGAAGTTAAATATTGTTGGTACACCTCTTAAGAATAGAGAATCATATTCAGCATCACTTAGGGTTTCTAGTTTTATTAAGTCAACAACATTAATAACTCTTACTCTTATACCTGCTTTTCTTAGAATTTGAGTTGCAGCAAGTACTTCTAAAGTTGGGGTATCTCCTGCACAAACAAGTATTACTTGAGGATTCTCATCACTTGCAAATTCCCAGATACCAATTCCTTTTTCACAATGTTTAAGAGTTTCTTCTTTGCTTAACCATTGAGGTCTTGGATGTTTAGATGCAACTACTACATTTATCTTATTTCTTGATTTTAAACATTTATCTACATAGTAAATTAATGAATTAGTATCATATGGTAAATATATATTTGTTACATCTCTTTTTTTACATAGAAGATGGTTTATTAAACCAGGTTCTTGATGTGTATAACCATTATGGTCTTGTTGCCATATATGGCTTGTTTCAATTATATTTAAGGAAGAAATATCTTTTCTCCAAGGAATTTCATTACATAATTTTAACCATTTGGAGAATATTCCTATCATAGAATCAATTACTCTAGCGAATGCTTCATATGAATGAATTATTCCATGTCTTCCTGTTAATATATATGCTTCTAAAGCACCTTCAGCAAAGTGCTCAGATAGATAAGAATCTAATACTCTACCATAATGTGCTACATTTTCATCTTTTTCAGTAATATCTAATAGCCATTGTCTCTTAGTTGCTTCAAATACATGATTAAGCCTATTAGATGATGCTTCGTCTGGACCAAATATTCTAAAGTTATGATTCATTTCATTTAGAATAACTACATCTCTTAAATATTTACCTAATTCCATCATATCTTGAGCTTCAATATTACCATGATTAGCATCTAACATATAATTAGTTATAAGAGGTAATCTTAAGTCTTTAAGTATTAATCCTCCATTAGCAGCAGGATTAGCACTCATTCTTCTATTACCTTTAGGTAAGAATGAAGTAATTTCTGATTTAACAGAACCATCTTCATTAAATATTTGTTCAGGATGATAAGATTTCAACCAATTTTCTAATCTTTCTAGATTAGCTAGGTTGTCTTTATCAACTTGAAGAGGTACTTGGTGAGCTTTAAAACTACCTTCTACTTCTTCAGGTCCTGTCCAACCTTTTGGAGTTCTAAATATTATCATTGGCCATTTTATATTTGAAACTTTTTCTGTTTCTCTAGCATTCTTTTTAATCTTTATTATTTCTGAAATGACTTTATCCATTGTTTCAGCCATTTTTTCTTGTAATTCATCAATGTTTGAACCTTCAACAAAGTAAGGAATCCATCCTAGTCCTTTGAATAAGTTATTTAAATCATCATGACTTATTCTTGATAAAACAGTTGGATTAGATATCTTAAATCCATTTAAATGTAATATTGGAAGTACAGCTCCATCTGTTACTGGATTTAAGAATTTATTTATATTCCATGATGTAGCAAGAGGACCTGTTTCTGCTTCCCCATCACCTACTATGGCAGTACAAATCATATCTGGATTATCTAGTGCACCACCAAAAGCATGAATTAAAGAATAACCTAATTCTCCACCTTCATGAATTGATCCTGGTGTTTCAGGTGCAACGTGGCTTGAAATTCCTCCCGGAAATGAGAATTGTTTAAATAACTTTTTAAGTCCTTCCTCATTTTTAGTAATCTCAGGATAAACTTCAGTATAAGTACCATCTAAGTAAGCATTTGTAACAGCAGTTTGACCACCATGACCTGGTCCAACAAAGTACATCATATTTAAATCATACTTAGTAATAACTCTATTAAGATGAGTAAATATAAAATTTTGTCCAGGGATAGTTCCCCAGTGACCTACTAATCTTGGTTTTACATCAGATAACTCAAGTTTTCTTTTTAATAATGGATTATCTAGTAAATATAGTTGTCCTACTGCAAGATAATTTGTTGCATTAAAATATTTGTTTAATTGTTCATGTTCTTCTTGTGTTAAATAGTTATTCACACTAATCACCCTTTATTATATTAATTATAACATGATACCTATTTAATAAATAATAAAAGATTAGCTATTTACAGCTAATCTTTATATTAAAACTTATTATTATTTTTCATCTGTTGATTTAAAGAAATACTCTTGGCTCTTAGCTCTAAGTGATAAATCAGAGAAATCTCCTTTTAAGAATTGAGGATAAGCTGCACATGCAATCATAGTTGCATTATCAGTACAGTATTTAAGAGGTGGAATAGAGATTTTAATGTTTTCATTCTTACATAATTTTTCAAGTTCACTTCTTAAGTATCCGTTTGCTGATACGCCACCTGCAACTATTACTTCTTTGAATTCTCCAGGATGTTGATCTAATGCAAGTTTTGTTTTTCTAACTATTTCATCGACTGCTATATCTTGGAATGTACGAGCTAAATCATATTTTCTTATTTCTTTACCTCTTTGTTCTTCATTATGACTTAAGTTAATTACTGCTGACTTAAGACCACTGAAAGAAAAATCTAAGGAATCATTATCCATTGGTTTAGGTAGTTCATATGTGTGTTCACCTTGAAGAGCATATTTTTCTACATTAGGTCCACCTGGATATGGAAGTCCAAGCACTCTTGCTACTTTATCAAAACATTCACCAATTGCATCATCTTTAGTAGTTCCAAGAACTTCAAATTCATAGTCACCTGTCATTTTAACTAATTCAGTATGACCCCCACTTACTACTAAAGCAAGCAATGGAAACTCTAATCTATCTACTAAATTATTTGCATAAATATGGCCTGCTATATGATGAGTTGCTATTAGTGGTTTATCATAGACTAATGATAATACTTTAGCAAATTCAACACCAACAAGTAATCCACCTAACAAACCTGGTGCATAAGTTACAGCAATAGCATCTACTTCATCAACAGTCATCTTTGCTTTATTAAGTAAGTCTTCTAAAACCATAGTTATATTTTCTGTATGCATACGTGATGCTATTTCCGGTACTACACCGCCATATAAAGCATGTGTATCCATTTGAGTTAATACAGTTGTGGCTATTTCTTCATATCCATTTTTAACTATGGAAATACTTGTTTCATCACAACTAGACTCAATACCTAATATATATACATCTTTTTTACTAAGCATTATCTCTCATCCTTTCCATTATTATCGCGTCTTCATCTTGATAATATTTTTCTCTTCTATAAATTTCTTTAAAGCCTAATTTTTCATATACGTGAATTGCTCTTGAATTAGACTCACGTACTTCTAACATTATTTTGTTATATTCTTCATTATCAATTACATATTGTAGTAGTTCAGTACCTATTCCTTTATTTTGATAATCTCTTTTTACAATGATGTTAACTAAATCCATTATTTCAAAATGAGAATCAACATGAATAAACCCTACTATTTCTTTATTATCTTCATAAACATATACTCTTGAATAAGTGGTATTAAGAGTATCTTCCATGTTATATAAATAGTCAAAGTTATCATGTAGTTCTCTACCTATTTTATTGATTGCTTCTGCATCATAATAAAACGCTCTTCTAATCATGTTTAAGTGCCTCAATAACTTTTATATAAAGAGGATTTACTTTATGAGGAATTTCCTCTTCTTTAGTATTAAACAATTCATATATCTTGTCGAAATCTATAGAATTTTCAACAATAATACTCTCATAATTATTTTTTTCAATATATTCATTTAATTCAGAATTATTCATATAGAAGTAATCTCCCAATAAACTATTATCCTTATCAAATAGACCTCCAAATGCCCCTTTTAAATCCTTTATAATAGCTAATTTATTGGAGTTTGTATTACTTGATACTGCATACATTTCAAGGCTTGTAGCAGTCTTAATTTTAATATTTAATGTATATGCAAGTGTCTTTGCAATAGTTACACCAAGTCTTACTCCTGTGAATGATCCTGGACCATTTATACATAAAATTTCATTTAAATCATGAACTGTTATATTATTATCATTTAATAGTTCAACAAGCATAGGCATTATATAATCTGAGTGATGCATTGTTGATTCTTTTTGTTTTTTATCAACAAATTTACCATCTTTATATAAAGCTAAACTAATTAATGAGTCATGTGTATCAATGAATAAAGAAAACATATAAATTCCTCCTTTTTTAAACAAGTGTATTATAACACCATTACACAAAAAAAGACACCTAAGTGCCCTATAAAACGAAATTTACAACGTCTTCGTATTGTTGCCCATGTGGTTCCAATGTAATAATACGTGTTTCTTCGTTAACTACTTTAAATTTAATATCTAATCTTTCTTCAGGTAGTTTATCTTCAATAATATCTGACCATTCAATAATAGTTACACCTTTACTATTAAAGTAATCTTGGAAACCAATTGTTTCGTCAGTTTCTTCCAAACGATAAACGTCCATATGATAAAGAGGCATTTCCCCATTTTCATATTCCTTAACAATGTTAAAAGTTGGACTAGTAATATTTTCTTGGATTCCTAATGAACTTGCAAAGCCTTTTACAAATACAGTTTTACCTGAACCTAGTTCTCCATTTAAACAAATTACCATTCCTGGAAATTTCTCTGCTTCAATATTTTGAGCTAATTCCATTGTATCTTCTTCACATCTTGATGTAAATTTATAATCCATATTCTATCACCTATTATAATTATACCTATTTATATGTCACCCGCAAGAAAAATATTTTTAAAAGTGACAAGTATTTACTATACAAATTTCGATCTATATAAAAACTGTTAATAAATAAATGATTATTAACAAAAATTTAGGCAAAAAAAAATAGTTTGCGACTACTTATCTTTGCCTAAACTATTGTCAGCGTGTCAGTGCTTAACTTCTCTGTTCGGGATGGGAAGAGGTGT
>AUXO015436109.1_pt1 | contig 10718 bp, 8 predicted proteins | sample 768731 | NCBI WGS metagenome assembly AUXO01 (sample SAMN02715735, study PRJNA202380) | gut metagenome | biome: sheep rumen | host: Ovis aries | place: New Zealand: Palmerston North
AAGAGGCGCAATGCACTCTGATTGATTGCCTGCCTTCCGGTTTCGATCGCTGTAAACCTCCACGTGCTGAGCAGATAAATGAAGAATGGAAGCGGGGACATGTTGTAAAGCTTGATGTCATCTCTCATCTGCAGTGCAGTTACGGATGATTTGATCGATTTCTTTGCACGCTGCAGCCTTCCGACAATCGTGGACTCCTCCACACCGAGTTCTGCCGCAATATCTTTCATTTTCATTGAATCATAGAAATACATCATGGCAACGATTCGCTGATCCTCGGGAAGACTGTCGAGAATGTTCATAATGATTTCCTGCCTGGTCTGATTGTCCATCTGAAGATCTGGACGATAGCCGATGCGTTCATCCTCCGGGTCATACATCAGACCATCTTCCTGGTTTTCCATATCGGTAAAGAAAATATCTTTCTTCCGGTAGTTTTTCCCGAGAATGTCGAGTGTTTCCTTTCTGACGATTGATTTGCACCAGGGGCGGAATGCATCTGGATTCTGAAGACTTGCAAGGTTGGACAGGATCTTGATGCATGCATTCTGAACCGCATCGTCCGCATCAGCGGCGCTGTGACAGACGGCTAATGCGGTATTGTACATGTCGTGGTAAACATAGGAAATAAGATCACTGGAAGCCTGCTTATCACCAGCGAGGCTTAAGGAAATTAGTCTGGCTGTAACCGATTCTTCCGTAGGCATCTGTGGCTGAGGAGCCTGATAAAACGGATTTGAACTGCCGCAGTAAGGGCAGAACGGTACATTATTAATTTGTTTTCCGCAGTTTGAACAGTGCATTCGAATACCTCCGTATCGGAGAGGGTATGGATAAGCGTTTCTCTCCTTCTCAGTATTTATTCTAAGATGGCGGATAAAAAAATGAAAAAAAGAATAAAAAAAGTTTAAAACCGGCAAATCGCACCGTCTAAGTAGTGAAAGGAGGAAATTGACATGAGTGTTAATTTCAAAAAGATTCAAAAATGTATTATGCAAGCATCGGGGGAATATCAGAATGGAAGAATTGAAAAAAGAGTATAATGATTCCAAGGAAAGAAGAGGGAAATAACATGTTTTGTCCGTTTTGTGGGAAAGAAATTCCGGATGGAAGTAAGTTCTGTGGGTATTGCGGAAATACAATAGGTGCTCCTGCACAGCCTTCGCAGCCAGGTATGGGAGGACCGCAGGGTGGTCCGACACCTACGCAGAATGTAAAAACAGTCGGTACATCAATTTTTAAGAATAAGAAAGCAGTTACCGCAATGATTGCAGGTGCTGCTGCGATTGTTGTTCTGATTATTGCAGTAACAGTGATTTCAAATCTGCCAAAGAAGGTCAACGTTCTGAAAGATTTCAATATTACATTCAGCGGACCGGATGGCTATGGTGTCATGGAATATGACAACAGTATGATCAACCATGAGCTGCGCCAGAAACGGGATCAGCTTGGGGACTCCTATTTCACAGCGAACAGCAGTTCGAAGCGTAGAAAGATTGATCGCGAGGTAGAGGAACTCGGGGATGTGCTGAGCGCTACTAGCTGTGAAATTCAAGATGAGTATGGAAATAAACTGAGTGGCGGATCTCTTTCCAATGGCGATAAGGTCAAGGTGGCCTGCACCGTTAACTCTGAAACTTATAAGCGTGCCGGGTATCGTGCAACCGGTACAGAAAAGACCTTTACGGTCAGCGGTCTGACACCGGTACAGGAAATCGATCCATTCGAAGGAGTGACCGTGGAATGGGATGTGGAAGATGGCATTGAACTCAAGGTCGATGGCCCTGAGCAGCTGGCTGACGGTGTTCCTGTACAGTACAGTGCATATGAAACTGACAATGGTGTAAGAGTTATTGCAAATTATGACGACTACACCCTGCTGAATGCTGGATATGTTGTCAAAGAAGAGAACAGTGAGCGTGTGTTCCCGATTGGCCGTAAACCGGTGGCAGTCACCGATTTTGAACCTCAGGAAGTGAAAGATGCAATCCGTCCGGTTCTTGATTCGATGGTGAATGAAGAAGCAGACACCTGCAACTGGGAACTTCTGAAGAGCGGCAATCCGGTCAGTATTGATTCCCTTGCGTTCAAGGAATTCCGCAGCAGTTGGGACAGTATTATAGGAAGATACATTGCGATCAGCGGAGAGGACGAATACACCAAGGATGTATCTGTAAATGTATATCGTATGGCAGATAACACATTGAAGGTGGTTAAAGGATCCACCAAGACAAGCTGTACAGTCAACTGGAGTTCCTGGGATTAAATGAATTAATCTGGAAGCTGAAAGGGATGGCTCAGACGAAACCATCCCTTTTTACAAATAATTGCAGAAGGAAGATGAATTTATGAGCTACATGAAAGTATCCGCATCCGGTATGAGCAAAGATGAAGAGGCGATTGTCGCCCAAAGCAAGGGAATACCGGATTTTCTTCAGGAATTGAGTGAAAGCATGTCCCTGCTTGCCTCCTGCTGGGAAGGCCCCGCATGGGAGGAATTCCAACGACAGGTAAGATATGACATACAGAATATGTCTGATGTTTATAATTGGCTGACAACGTATGTTGAGGTTTTATCCAAGTCCAGGGAATCCTACCAGAAGACAGAAGAAAAATGCTGTCACACGATTGAAGATATCAGGATCTAATGGAAAAGGTGTGAACATATGGCAGAAACAGGAATGCGGCTCAAGGTAAATACAGATACGCTGATCAGCGCATCTGCTCAGGTTGAGGGAAAAATCAGAAAAGCATCTGCAGCCTTTGCGCAGATCGAAGAAACGGTTAAGGGAAGCAGAACTTACTGGGACAGCGATGGTAATTCGCAGTACTTAAAAGCATATAATTCAAAGAAAGAGGAGATCAATCTTGCACTGAATCGATTCAAGGAACATATTGCAGATCTCAGGACCATTGCCGGTGTATACGCTGAAGCGGAAAATGCAGCGACGGAACGAAATAATGAACTCAACACAGATGTGATCATTTAGAGGGCAGGGGATACATGGGAAGTATTGAACTGAATCCAGTGATGCTAAGACAGCAGATACAGGAAATTGAAGCTGAGATAACAAAACTGGAACGAATCAAGAATGAGACACTTTCTTCCATACAGATGAGTCTTGACAGTGCATGGAAAGGTTCAGGAGCAGATGCTTTTCGAAAGAAGACTCGCATCTTATATCAGAAGCTGGATTCGGAGATTTCAGCACTGAAGCGGATTTCGAAAGAACTGACACGTTCCTTGAAACGGTTTGAAGAAGCGGAACGAATTGGCAAGGCAATGTTTGGCGGCAGCGGCAGATGAAGAACGGCAGACTAAACGGAGTGAAGAAATCGGTATCGTTTTTATTGATTGTGACAGTTGCTCAATTAATGGTGGGTTGTGGATTTATGGTTAATGACAGAGAAGAAATAGCCAAAACAGCTTTACAACAAAAGTATCAGGAAGAATTTGAAATAACAGATGTCTTTCCCTATAAGCTTGGACAGGATTATTATCGCGTCCAGGCATATCCAGTAAAGGATCCAAATATTCTGTTCCGTGGATCGATTGGGATTGAAGATCATTCACTGTCTGATAATTATGTGGAGCGTACCGTATGTAGAAAACTACAGGAACAGGTTGATCGAAATCTCGACAAGCTGCCGGGTTATTATTACCTGTTTACTCACGCAATGGGACCTCAGCCTGTCGCAAATGATAAGACGATATCGGTTAAGGAGTATTCGGAACTGGATCCCAATAATCTGTTTCGCGTGGAACTGTTTTTCGAACCACAGGACGCTTCCGATGAAGCAGTATTCAATGCGCTGAAAGATGCATTTAAGGATATTCCTTATCTGCGTGGCGAAGTGCGGTTTTATGTCGTGAATAATGACCTGATGACAGAAATACAGGAATACTTCTCATCGAAAGATGATGTTTATTATGAGTTTTCACACAAGATGAATCTGGTTCCGTATGTGGAACTCAAATATGAAAATGGATTATTGACTATGAGCTGGGATGAGTTTTCTGCAGCAGCAAAGGATCTGTTATGAGTGGATCATATTCTGATGCCGAACTGGCGTTGACTGCCCAAATTGCATATCTTGACTGCTATGAAGGAGAAACCGTTGGTGATGTAATTAAGCGCGTTAGAAGCAATTACGAGAATCAAACAGGGCTTGATGCCACTCAGCAAAGACAGCTGGAGGTTGTTCATCAGCTGGAAGACATTGCCTCTGAGAATGGTATTTCGGGATACGATCAGTGGAAAGTAGTGGCAGTTCATGATGATAATGACAATACCGGCTTTTATGGCTGCATGATTGAAACGGGAAATGACGATGCGGTATTAAGCTTTCGAGGAACCGAAACAGTTGATATGGATCATGTTATTGATGATGGTATTGCGGATTTCGGGTTATTGAACAGTACAGAGACAAGACAGCAGGCGATGGCTGCGGAGTTTGCAAATGATATGTATCAGAAATATGGAGATGAGTATGATGCATATTATGTGACAGGGCATTCTTTGGGCGGAAATCTTGCGGAACATGCGACTATTTATGCCCCGGAAGGAATGAAGATTGAACGATGTGTCAGTTATGATGGGCCGGGATTTTCGAATGAGTATATTATGCTGAATGCGGACAGAATCGCTGCACGGGGCGGAGTGATTGATCAGTATCAGTATAGTTTCGTTGGCTCATTACTGTTTCCGCTGCCTGGAACCAATTACATGGTAATCGATGCGCGTAATGAAGGTTTTGCCCGGCATTCACTGGGAAGTATTAATTTCACGGGAGGAAGTGTTTCCCATGGATCACCGGATGCGTTGTCTTTAGTGCTCGGGCCATTGTCAAAGGAACTGGAATTAACTCCTTCAACAGATCCTGCTTTCCTGATAGAGATTATGAAGAAAGGTTTATTTTCAAACGTTGAGTTGTCGGTTCTTTATACCATTTTTTCTTACATCTATGGGAATGGTATTTTTGAGTTCTTTGAGAACAGCGGAATCGTAGAATTCTTTTCGGACGTAGGGGAATGGTTTCATTCGTTGTTTAATGGGTTTGGCGGGCCGCAATTCGGGGAATTTGAAGTCAATACAGCGCTTCTCAACTCATTCAGTACAGAACTGAATCGCCTGTCTGCCCAGATTGACAGCAGCAGCGCGGCAATCAGCGAAATCTGTGACAACCTTCGTTATCAGTCACTGGCAGGAAACTATCTGAAGTCACTCACAAAACGTGTCTGTAACAACCTGCGTAATGATTCAGGAAAAGCGCTGCGGCTAGCGGATGCAGTTGGGGACTGTGCAGTGTATTTCGAACGATGCGACAAAGAGGTTGAAGCTCAGTTTTCAGCAGTGGCTCGATTATAAATCGATGGATATTTTCTTATCAAGAGAAGAAATAAGTATATAGTTATTAAAAAAGGGAGAAGATAATATGAATTGTACGAATTGCGGACATGAGATTGAAAACAACAGTGTATTCTGTGTTTATTGCGGGGCAAAGCAGATTCCTGTTTCAGGGGCTTCCGGGCCGAGTATGCAGACCTATATGAACCCGAATCCTGTACCGCCTCAGCCAAACTACGCAAATACAGGTGCAGAAGTTAGCCGTATGGTAGGGACAGCGGCAAGCGGAATTGCCGACACATTTAAGGCAACAGACAGTGCTCTGTTTTCGAATATTGGAAATAAGATCTGTGGGTACGCAAAGGTTGTCTGCTGGATTGGAATTATTGGAAGCGTACTTGCCGGATGCGGTATCCTTTTCTCCGGCTGTCAGTATAGTGGCGAGATTGCATTTGGTGCAGCGATTTTTGGACTGATGGTTGCAGGTATTGGAAGTCTGGTTTCATGGGTTGGCAGCCTGGTATTATATGCCTTTGGTGACATCGCAAGGAGAGTGCAGGCGATTGAAGAATACCTTCGCCCAGGACGATAAGAGCAGGATTGAAATCGGGTTTCTCTGCAGAGAAAATACATTATGACGGTATAGAACCTGGGTGCTTATGGATAATAATGAGAAAATGTATTGCCCGTTCTGCGGGAAAGAGCTTTCAGATGCTGATGCAGATTACTGTGGATTCTGTGGAAACCATATTTCCAGTATTCTTATTACTTCGAAAGAATTAAAAGAAGAACAGAATTATCACGAGGCCTTTCGCAACGAAATTGATGCTTTGGAAAAAGAAGCGTATTCACCTTCTCTGACAAAGAAAAAGCATTCTTTACCAAAACCTTCTTTGAAGGTAATCATACCATTGGCGGCTGTGCTGCTCGTGGCAGGCGCAGTACTGTTTCTTGTTCGACATTTTGTGATAGGCAGGAATCAGAACGGGTTTGATTCAGATGAAATCGTTGCGGATACTTCCCGGGTAAGATACGATCTGAAACAGACTTATGGAGATCAGGCTGAAAGCAGAACGCAGCTGTATGAGTTTTATACAGCAAATGGTCCATCTCTGTTAACAATTTATAAAGATGCGAACAATGTCCTGAATTACCGGATCTATTTTGACCTGGAAAACTATGAGAATCCGGTCGAATTTCATTATTGCGACCTTATAGTGACGAAGGAAGAGACGACTGACCGGAATACGATACTTAAAACAGTTGATCCGGTCGTGGTCAGGTATGAAAACTACCTGTTTGCGAATGATTACCGGCAATATGATTATGAAGATTCATTCGTAATGGAGACAAAACCGGATGGAAGGCCGGTCGCTTTTCGGAATGTTTCCGGTAATTCAAACGTATTGACAAACTGCTTTGGTCTGAAAGCAGCAGACTGTCAGCTCAGTTTTGCTGACAGTCGAATTTCCTCTGTTGCTTATGAAAATGACAAAGTGACATTTCCTGTCTCCAGGAAAAACAATATTCTGACCGTCAGTTCACGAAACCAGGATGGTACATTTACTGTGATTGAAACCATACTGTTTGATAATAATGGGAAAACGTATGGAATCGAACGGAACGGAGCTGATCCGCTTTCGCAATTTCATTATGATTCAGAGAATCGAATAAAAGGATTTTCCGTTGAGACAGTTCTGTACTACAAAGGGGCTGATAAACCTGTCAGGAAGGCTGTGGAATACTCCTATGAATATGGATTTCCTTACATCATTTCAGAAACCTATACCAGTTTGGATAATAATGCCGTGATCTGTGAGGCAACCTATGATGAGTATGGCTACTGCAATCATCTCTATAGGTGGGACGAGAGTGGTACGGTTCTTGAATTAGAAGAAAGCTCCACCATGGAGTATCGATGGAATACGGTACGGAGCCTGTGGATTTTGTATGGCTATGAAAACGGCCAGGTGAGTGGCAAGACGACGGACGAATTCATCTATGATAATGAAGGACGTCCGCTTCAGAGTGAATATATCTTTGATCCAGGTAACCAGGCCAGGGTCGTTAAGCAGTATACCTATACCGATTATGATGACAATAACCGCACTGCCAAGTGTGTAGAAGATCAGTCGTTCCAGAATTATGCATTGATTCATAATCTGCCAGGCTATTCCGAAGCCTTAAAACAGTTTTCGAACGAAAACTATACGGCAGTGATCGACCTTCTGAATGAATTGCTGAATAACGGTCACCATGATGTCCGTTATTACATACTGCGTGCCAATTCATGGAAGGCGCTTGCCAGCACTTCGAATGAGGCCGCTGAATATTGGAAAAGCATGGAACAGGACTATGAGCAGGCGATTACGCTCAGCACAGATTCTTCGGTTGTTTCCATGTACTCCAAATCGCTTCTTGATTATGCGCAGGCTTCCCTGAACGAAGGTGATACGGAGCGTGCGAGGGAATCGATTGATCGCTCCAATGATCTTGAGCCGTCTTCCGATAAGGAACATCGTATTCTGGCAATCGATAACGGCGGTGTTTGGGAAGACAATGAAGGAAATGCCTATGATGTTTATGGCAATCTGGTAAAGCGCACGCATTATGACAGTTCCGGAAACCTCGTATGGTATCAGATATTCAGCTATGACAAAAATAATCTTTGCGACCAGATGATCAGCTATGATGCCAACGGGAATGAAACTGGAAGATATACCGATTTTACGTATGATGAAAATGGCAATGAGATAAAAGGCTTTGTTTACAACATCAACAGCGGAAAACCGGTGAAGTATTCCATTACATCCTACCGACAGGATGGAAGTATTATTGAAAGCGTTTATTATCAGCTGAATGATGACTCATTTGCAGGGAAAGCGGTTTATTCTTACGATGAAGTACGCAAGCGTACGACTGGATACCAGATTTACAATGAAAACAACCAGCGGACAATCTATTCTGTCTATGATTACGATGAAGCCGGAAAGATGATTGGTCTTTCACTCTACAATAACAATGGTTCTTATATCGGTTACGAAAAAGAAGAATAACTCACCTGTAGGAAGACCGTTTTTCCTCAGCCGAAGCAGTCATTTCAAGATAAAATAATAAGTAGGATTATGCGGGGTATAGCGATACCTCGCGTCATAGCGCATAGGGGGATGCACCATGAGCATAATACTGTCTGTATACAATAATTTTGCTTTCTGTGAATTTGTACTTCCACAGGTCACAAACAGTGAGCATTCTTTTTTACTGGATGCCAATCTGTTTCACCTGGAAAAGAATTATGTAATCGAAATGGAATGCATCGAAAACCGATGGTATTTCCTGTGCGAGGAAGGCTGTGGCTACAAAGTCACAAACAGTCTCCATCATATTTCCCAGGAAGTCGTTCAGGTAGAGAGCGGGCGGTACGATCTTGAGACGGCACATAAAGATGTACTTTCGGTACTCGTTGATCAGAAAGAAAACCCCTTGAATGTTTATGAAAAAATCATCCTGAAGCCAGGTGTGTATATTACCGTTGGCTCAGATCCCAATAACAGCATCCAATACTTTTATTCCTCCCCGAATGAAACAAAGAGTTTCGTATCCCGGCACCATTGTGTCATTCATTATGACGGGCGGGTAACAGAACTTGAGGATCATTCCTCCAACGGAACCTATGTCAACAACATCCGGACCGGCGAAAAACGAATCCTGCAGTTTGGAGACAGTATTCGGGTATTCGGCCTGAATATTGTTTATCTTGGGGCCATACTGGCGGTTAACCGCAGTACTGGCGCAGTGTTTCATGTAAAGCTTGCGGATGATAAGGAACTGCAGGGCTATGAACAGCCTGGCGTCAGTGATGGTTCCAGCGAACGTCAGCGCTTTTTCCGTGCACCGCGCAGCGTTCCGCGCATTAATACGGAAAACATTACAATCGATCCGGTTCCAAATCCGCGTGAACTGCCGACGATGCCGCTGTTCATGCAGATTGGACCGGCAATGACGATGGCGCTTCCGATGCTGTTGGGAAGCGGACTTACGATTTATGCGGCACGTGCAAGCGGCAACTCCAACCCGGCACTGATGATGACCGGTATTATTACAGCCGGTACTTCTGCAATTATTGGTGCATTCTGGGCGTTTATGAATGTTCGCTTCAACAAAAGGACAATCAAGGAAGGTGAACGCAAGCGGTATGAAAAATACGGGAATTACCTCATCGAAAAACAGGAAGAGGTAGAACAGAAATACATTCAGAATACCGAAGCATACCGCGAAAAGTATATCTCCTCAGATCTTCTTGCAGACTATACTGCAGATAATGAAAAACTTTGGAGCAGAAACTTCAATCACAGTGATGTTTTAGTATACCGGCTGGGACTGGGAGAACAGCCGTTTCCGGCACAGATCAGTATTCCGAACATGAAGTTTACAATGGTTGATGACTCTTTGGCAGAAAAGCCAGAAATGATTCGGAACCGCTTCAGCGTTATGCGCGATGTACCGGTTTGTGTGGACCTTCATGAAAACAGCATTATCGGTGTAATTGGAACAGCCAACGGATGGGCCGAAGTGATTCGCAATATCATTGTGCAGATTGCGGCTAATAACAGCTACACGGATGTGAAAATTGCGCTTGTCTTTGACGCAAATAATGTATCGAACCGAAGTGAATGGGACTTTGTAAAGTGGCTGCCGCATGTATGGTCGGATGATAAAAAGATTCGTTACTTTGCGACGAATAAGAATGAGGCCAACGAAGTATTCTACAGCCTCGGTCAGACACTTCATGCCCGCGTAGAAAGCGGGGAAGATACCGCTCGCCGTCCGTATTTCATCCTGTTTGTTCTGAATAAGGAACTGCTGGAAGGGGAACTGATTGCGAAATATATAGGCAAGACCAGCAATGAACTCGGTATTTCTACCGTGATTGCGGCAGATAAGTATGAGCTGCTTCCGAATATCTGCGAGTATGTGATCGAGAACAACCCGCAGTTTGCAGGATATTACAACACGGTTGATGAAAACTCTGATAAAAAACCGGTGGTGTTTGACCGCATAACCAGTGAAAAAGCCAAAGCATTCGCAAAACGTCTGGCCAACATCGAAATTGAGGAAACGGAAGGCGGCGGTGAAGTGCCAAACTCCATTACGTTCTTTGAGATGCTGGGCATCAGTAAGCCGCAGGACCTGGATTCCATCTCAAGATGGCGGAAATCCAAGACACAGGATTCCATGAAAGCGATGATTGGTTATAAGAGCGGCATGAAACCCTGCTACCTCGATATCCATGAGCGTTATCATGGTCCGCATGGGCTTGTGGCTGGTACAACCGGTTCCGGTAAATCAGAAACACTGCAGACATATATG
>AUXO012012243.1_pt1 | contig 10717 bp, 9 predicted proteins | sample 768731 | NCBI WGS metagenome assembly AUXO01 (sample SAMN02715735, study PRJNA202380) | gut metagenome | biome: sheep rumen | host: Ovis aries | place: New Zealand: Palmerston North
GTGGATACGTATTCAGCCAAGGACCAGATTAATAATGGGGTTGCTCTCGGAATTGATGAAAAAGAACTTATAGAAAATGCCGGCATATCTGAAGAAGATTTAATATTAACAAAGGCTCCTGATGATGAAGAATTAAAATCTCTTGATCCAATATATATATCATATTTTGTCCCTTGGAATAGTGTGTCAAATTATGAGTTTGCAAAAAAACATGGATTCCATGATCTTACACATGAGTGGGAACGGACGCATCATATCGAGAACTTTGATCAAGTTGATAGTTACGCATATTTAGTGCATTCTTGGTTAAAATATCCTAAGTTTGGGCATCAGTTTGCGACAGATTATGCATCACGTTTTGTTAGGTATGGATTATTATCACGAGAAGAAGCTATAGAACTTGTTAAGAAGCATGACCATGCATTAGATCCGAAATGCGTTGAGGATTTTTGTGCTTTTTGTGGATATACAGAAACGGAATTTTGGAAAATAGTTGATGGTTTGTATAATAGAGAAATTTTTGAGAAAGATATTTATGGGAGATGGGTGCTGAGGAATGGATGAATTGAATGATAATTATATGCAAAGGATTAATGTGTATCTATATGAAATAAAGCCAAACTGCTATCGTTTTTTGCACTGTTAACTTTTATCAAAAATAGCGCATTAAGCATAATTAGATATACGCACGTATGACAGGAGAATTTATGTTGTGACTATGGATAAATATGGGAATGTTGAAGATCTTGCACTAACTGCTTTTATTAAGATGCAACTTCCTCCCCACTCTTTCAGAACAGGAAGGCTTACGATAAGCCAGATTTTGAAGGATGATTCATGGTGGCGGTCGCTTCCGGTGGTTGTTCATCAGCAGATCGGTAAGTTTATAAAAAAGAATTATTCGAGTTATGAGGAACAATGTCCTGTGCCAATGTATTATCTTCTTAATGAAGATGGAGAGTACATACATAATGAGGATGATAAGGAAAAAACTACAAAAGAACTTGTATATCATTATACAGATTTACGAGCATTTCTTGGAATCTTAAGCGGGAAAATCAGATTATCCAATTCCATGACAATGAATGATAGAAAAGAGACGAGTTATTATTTGGATCATTTGTATAAGGCGGCAGGGAAAGTGTTGGGACAGCAGTATTCATTTTGTTTGGATGGATTGTGGAGGAAATACGCTTCTTTATATGAGACGCCAACATATTTGATGTCTTTTACTGAGAACGAGGATGATGCTGCACAGTGGGAAAGATATGCGTATGGTGGAGAAGGTGTTTGCATTGCCTTTGATAAAGATGCACTCAAGCTTATTGCATCAAAAAATGCGATTCAACTTGATTTTGTTAGTTACTATCGTGACTATTTGTCGCTTTCCGATGTTTCTGATTTAGTGAATTATATAACGAAAAAAACATTTCCTAATATGATAGCTAATGAAAATGAATTGTTCACTTACTTTGGTTGTCGTTCAATTCTGTTCAAACATCCTTCATTTCGTTCTGAAAATGAGTACAGGATGTACTATGCGACAAAAAAATATGATAGGAAGCCAAGAGGTATAAAACATGAGGAAACAGTAGATGGAAGAATACGGGAATTTTATGAGTTTGATTGGCAGAAAATGACAACGAAGGCAGGGATGACAATTACAGATGTTGTACCCAAAGTCATATTAGGGCCTAAATGTAAGGTGAATAAAGGGATTCTTGAAAGGCGGTTAATCAACATAAAACATAGTTGGACGGGAGAAATCATAGATTCTGATTGTCCGCTTCGATAAGTTGTAGGAGGATATAATCGATGCATAAAGTTGTTCTGTGGGGAGGGGGAGAAGGATACAATATTTTCTCGTCAGTACATGGGCATTTTTTTGTTGATGTGGTGGCAATAGTAGATAATAATAAAAGTAATTTCTACAAAAGCATAGATGGAATACCCGTAATCAGTCCATGTGAGCTTATGAAAAGTCATGATTATGAATATTTGATTATTTGTACAAATGATGATTATACTTTCGATGAGATTGTTATTGAAGCTGTAACTATAGGGATTAAGCGAGAAATGATCCTTCCATTACGGATATTCCAAATTCCTTTTTTTGATTTTGACGATTATATAGCGATAAAAAAATCTAATATAAGCATCCTCTCTGACTATTGTTTTGCTGGATATTTATATCATAAACTTGGATTAAAATTTACCAGTCCAACCATAAATATGTTTACGGATAATGAGAATTTCTTGAGATTACTTTATGATATTGAAGGTCATTTTCATCAACCGATGAAAGAAATTTCAGATTTTTTTGATAAGCCATATAAAGGATTATATTCATATCCCCGAGGTAGGGTGGGCGATTCTGAGTGGGTATTTAATCATGATGCGGAATTTGGAACTGCCGCAAAAAGGTGGATGAAAGGCGTAGAAAGATTTAATTATGATAATTTTATAGTTATAATGACAATCGAGTCTGATAAGTCAGCTCATGTCTTTGACGAGTTACCCATACAGAATAAAATAGGATTTTATTGGAAGGACCTAGGCCTTGATTCTATTATTTGTCTTAAAGAATGGTATGATCCTAAGACAAGGAGAAAGTTTAACTATTGTTTTAGTGGAATGGTAAATAGAGTAGCGGATGAAGCTGATGGCATTAGAGCTATTGATTGGATGAAAGCTCTTCTACACAAAAATGATTACAGGAGATTAGGGTGAAATTTAAAAGAGAGGCGAGGGTATGATTCATGGATTTCGAGAAGATTTATTATCACATTTGTACAACGATAGATAATGAATATGTGTATTTTTTTTCGCCATTTTCTGGCTGCTTGTTCTGCACTAACAGAAACACGGGGGAAACCAAACCTGTTATTTGCCTACAAATGAAAAGAGACTTTGAATATAGAGTGGTTTTCAATTACGACGATAAGATTTACTTATTACCATATAACTCAAACGTGATGAAGGTAATTGACAAAGATGGGACAAGGTGTTCAGATGTTGTTATTTCAGCTACTGATGAAAGTGTTGGAATGACAGGCTGTATTATGCGCGGCGAACAATTATTCATGTATGGAAGGAATGAATATATTATTGTCTATAATGTTAGGACTAGCGAAATTAGTATTATTAATATTGAAATAAATTGGCAAAGAATACATCATGAAATCCGAAATTGTTTTTGGGTTGATTCGTATTTGCTTGATGGGATCATATACATACCTACGATTCATAATGAAATAATTGTTATAGATCAGCATAATAAGCTTGGGTATATAAGGTTAGTAGATTATCGGAAGGATATTCTACAAAACAACATATGTGTAACACCATGTGATATTCATTCTATTTTCACAGAGAAAGACAAGACGTCCTGGATAGGGGTATATTCTTTTGATGGAAAGTTAAAAGAAAAACAACATATAATTATAGATAATAATAATGGGGAATTGCCATTTTACACGGCTGTATTCTCTAATAAAACGTGGATCATATTTCCGGCGAAATCAGACAAAATCTGTTTTGTGAATGGGGAGATTAGAAATGAAAAATTAAATCGAAGGTGTACAGTGTTTAGCGCAAAATTGATTGATGATAAAATTTTAGCGATAGAATTTGATCATGGTGAATTAATAATTGTTGATGCTAGAACAGGAAAAATTAAGGAGATTGAACTGTGGATGAACTCTGATACGGAGAAAGATGTCGATTTTGCAATTGGGAAAATGATTAAGTCGAAAAATATGGGTGTAAATGAATCGCAAGTATATACATTAGATAGATTTATCGGATGCCTATAATGTAATAAAGTAAATGATATTAAGAAAAGTGAGTGGGTATGAAGAGGATTTTTTATCCGTTTGACGGAAATAGCGGAATTGGGGACTATGTTATTTGCGCAGGTCTATGTCCGGAGATTGCAAAAAAGTATAATTGTAGAGTGGAATTCTATTGTCACGAGAGTCTGAGAAGATTCGGGTTGAAATATGAAGGAGTTGAAACGGTATATTTATCGAACAACGACTTTGATAATATTAGAAGCCAGATAGAAAAAGGCGAAAATAATGAGTACATTTATGCTTGGTTTAAGAAAGATAAGATGGGAACCTTAATTAGAGGCGATGATGTGAACTTTGCAAATCAGTTTAAGAAATATGTTTTCGGTTTACCCTTGGATTCAGAAATACACACACCGATGATAGATCAAGGCATTTTGAAAAGGCCAGTAAGGATGTCCTTTATTGAAGATGTAGAGCATGCAGTGATAGTTGCTCCATACACTAACAGCAATCAGAAACTTTGTCAAGAGCTGTTGGAAAGCGGATGGTGGAGAGAGTTAGTGGATGGTTTAAAGAGCGCTGGAGTTTCCGTATATACCAACATTAGAGATGGCTCGCAATTGCCAATAGCGGGTTCGGTTCCAATATCGCCTACAGGAGAAGAATTGATATATTTAGCGAAAAAGAAAATTACGTTTATTGGCGCAAGAATGGGGCTATTGGATCTTCTTGCGGTTTTGGGGGCGAATGTTATTTGCATATCAAATATGAGTCTGTTCAACTACGATTTGAAATTGATATTTCCGACTTCAAATGCCACAACCTTTTATCTATGCTGGAGGTTTATGAATGAACTTTCGGGAGGGATAAAGATTAATGATAGAGAGAAAAGAATTATTAATACGCTGGGAATTAAAGTCGATTACATTTTAAGTGTTGACGAAAGCAGAAAAGATAGTTGTAAATTATGTTATTCATTTGAACAATTAAAGAAAGATGTTCTGGGCTATTTTGGTAGTTCTTATAACATGAATAAAATGTGTTAAATGGAAAACACGATGATGAGGTCAATGGATTGAAAGATATATGTATTTCTGCAGATGATAATTTCATATTATTTGGTGCGGGAGAAAACGGTCGGTACTTGGCAAATCTCATAGGTTTACACCGTATACGTTGCTTTGTAGATAATAATTTATTCAATACAACGGTTCTGGGCATTCCTGTTTTTAGATTAAACGAAGTAAAAGAATTATCTGAGCATTTTCCGATAATAGTGTCATCACTCTTGTATTGGCGTGAAATGGTGGGTCAGTTAGAGACTGAACATATTGAGAATTATATAGTTTATGGCCATCCTTTTATCTTTCCGGAGTACTGGTTGCATAAAGAACTCCAGTATATGAGTTACTATGATGTTTTAACAAATAAAAAAATAAGTAAGTATCATCGTGTGGCGATTTATGGTGATAATGCCTTTATTTTTCAACTAATAGATGAGATTAATAATCAATGTAAATCTGAAGTAGTTATAGGAGTGATTGGTGAAAGGCGAAGAAAGAGTATACAGTATCTGACGTTAGATGAAGCGATTATACTTGCAGATTGTATTGTAATAAATGTACATAGAAATAATTCTGATATAAGGTACGAGTTACTGAAACGACATGTTCAGTGTGATATTATAGATATATTTGACATTGATGATATTATAACGGATTTTAGACATACAAATATTGAAAAGTATAAAAATATACACAAAGGTGAGAGATGCTTTTTAGTGGGCAATGGCCCCAGCTTGCGTATTGAAGACTTGAATAAGTTGCATCGGGAAGGTGAAGTGTGCTTTGCCTGCAATAAAATTAGTTTGTTGTTTGAAAAGACACAGTGGAGACCGAATTATTATGCGATGAGTGATGGAAGCGCTATTATTCTTTTCAAGGATGAGTTAAAAAAAATAGATTGCGTAAAATTTATTGCGGATTACTATGAACATGATGAAAAATATGATGCGATAGAGGGCGAGGTTGAGTATTTGCACTATCAATTCGGAGGATTGATCAATCATCCTGGATTCTCGCTTGATCCTTCAAGGTACACATGTGAGGGAGGGACGGCCATTTATGATATTTGTTTACAAATGGCAGTTTACATGGGCTTTTCAAAAATATATTTGCTAGGCGTCGATAATACAATAAAAAAAGGTGGAAGTCACTATGATGATAATTATTATTCAAAAGATGAGAGTGACTATATAAATGCATTACCAAAGTCATATATACCAGATAGTGATATAGACATCTACAATCAAATCAATAGATGTTTCGAAGTTGCGTCCAGCTATTCGGAGATTGTTGGTTTTGAGCTTTATAATGCAACACGTGGCGGACAACTTGAGGTTTTAAAGCGAGTTGATTTTGATAGTTTGTTTTAAGGGAATGTTTGCGATTAATCTGAGGAGATAGATCGCAAGGGTTTTGACGAAAAAATCACTGGAATTATTTTGCGATAAGAATCTTTGAGTGGAACTATTAAGTTGAATATAGCATATGAATATTGATTTGGAGAAAGAAAAGATTATACACGGAAAAGTGCTATGGGATTCAATCTCGAATGAATATGAAATAGATGGAAGCACGGTATCGTTGTTTTTATCAGGAGAGAATAAAAAACTGGATAAGGTCGCTGTTGAATTGCTGCCCGCCTTTGTTGAAAGAAAGAAGGCTCAAAAGGCAGTAATTTTTATTGCGAAGGAATCCCAGCTCGATTTGGAGTTGATAGACAAAAATAGATATCCATTTCCGACGCGTGTTGTCGCTGAAGATATAGAGCGGCTTCAATTGCTGTATGAATACTACTGCTTTGCCTTCAACCTCGATAATATGGCATTTACCTTCTTGAATCATTGTCATTACAACCTGATGGGAAGAATACTGAATGAAACAGATATCACTGAAGAAGAGGCAGTATCCCTGGGGGTGTATTGGCTGCGCGAGCTTCCGGAGAAAAAATCAAATGTATGAAGATGAACTTGTGAGAGTGAAGAAGAGGATAGATAGTCTTCACAACGACTGCAGATTGCAGAATCATCCCATTATTATGGTTGGCGTGAGCGATAATACAAGACATTTGATTCGAATGGTGGAAGGGCATGGATATAGAGTTTCATGGGTGATCGATAATGATCTTGCAAAAAAGGGAAGTAATTGTTATCAGATCCCTGTTAAGCCGGTGGTTGAATTGTCCGGTGAAGAAATCTCAAAGGCTGTTTATTTTATTTACTCATTTTTTTGGCGCGAGATGAAATCTCAACTTCTGGAAATAGGAGTTGATGAAGATAGGATTTATTCTTTTTTTTTGCCTGATCGAACTTTGGAAGAACAGTTTGAAATGGCAGAAAAAGGGATGGCAATGTGTGAATCCTTCAGGGAAAAGATTGGTGATTATCCCATATTTTTATGCCCCTATACAGGGACAGGAGATATATATCTGATAGGCACATTTTGGAATGAATATCTGAAAAGGAATAATATCAGCGATTATATATTCGTAGTTGTAAGCAAGGCATGCGCAAAGGTTGCGGAAATTTTTAATATTCGAAATGTGCAGCAGATAACGCAGGTTGAGGGTTCGTATATTGTTGAGTTTTATAAACTGTGTGGTGAGAAGACTGGAATAAAGATTTTGAATGACAGCTGGTTAGAACTTCGGGCAAATCCACTGCAACGGTTCAGGGGGTTTAAAGGGTTATACTTCACAGAGATTTTTCGGAAATTTGTTTTTGATTTCGAGGATAATGTAAAACCTGTGCAGCCAGAATTGAAGAATGTCGACAGTGAGCTGCTCCCGGTTTTTGATAAATATCAATTGAGGGTTGGGAATACGGTAGTTTTATCTCCGTATTCAAACACATTATCAGACCTTCCTATGGCTTTTTGGACAGAGCTATCAGAGGACCTTAAAATTCGTGGATTCGACGTTTGTACAAATTGCGGAGCTGATGAGATCCCGATTGATCGAACAAAAGCTGTTTTTGTTCCGTTAAATATTGCTCCACAGTTTATCGAGAAGGCGGGTTTCTTTGTCGGTGTACGCAGTGGATTCTGCGATTGTATCAGTGCGGCGGATGCAAAAAAGATAATTCTATATGACAAGAGAAATAGATTCATTAACTGTAGTGCTTTTGAGTATTTTAGCTTGAAGAACATGGGATTATGTGAAGATGCTGTAGAATTAGAGTATGAAACAGAACATACTGATGCACTCAAAGAGCAGATTTTATCATATTTTGAAGGTTTGAAAAATATCCGAGCAAGATTTTGAACACAGATTGAATAGAGATTTCTCTTTGAATGAAATGATGCAGGAGTCTGTTTTATGGGAGCTTTAAGATTTTAAGCAGAAGGGAGTAGGTGGCTCTAGCATGGATTATATTGTCGTCCAGGCCGGGGGCAAAGGTACCCGGTTAGAATTCTTAACTAAAAATAAACCCAAAGCATTGGTGCCGGTCGAGAATCTGCCGATGCTTTTTTATTTGTTTCGAAAATACCCCGACAAGAAGTTTGTGATAATAGCGGACTATCATAAGGAAGTCTTACGAGAATACCTTTCGTCCTTTGCAGATGTGAAGTATCAGGTTGTAGAAGCAAGTGATTCCGGGACATGTGGGGGTGTAAAGCAGGCGCTTGATCTGATACCGGAACACGAACCTTTTATGCTTGTGTGGTCAGATCTTATACTGCCTGATGAGTTTGATCTCCCAACAGAATATATATCCACGAAGGATCAGCTGCCTTTGTCTGAAGCAAACAATTACGTGGGTATATCGCAAACATTCCCATGTCGATGGAAATATGAGGATGGTAGGTTCATAGAAGAACGATCTGCAGAATTCGGCGTAGCCGGGTTCTTTTTATTTACGGAAAAATCAAAGATCGCAGATATACCTGTGAGTGGTGAACTGGTGAGATATCTGTCGGGAAAAGTGCAGAGCAATGAGCTGTCCTTCAAAACGATTGGGCTGGCTGGAACCAGAGAATTTGGTCTGCTGTCTGAATACCGGAAACTCTCAAATCCTAAATGCCGGCCATTTAATAAAGTAACGATAAAGGATGGAGTTTTCGTAAAGGAACCTATCGATGCTCAGGGACAAAAACTGGCAAAAAGGGAGCGTGCCTGGTATGAGAAGGCGGAGAGTCTGAATATTTCAGGCATTTCAATGCTTCCTAAAATATATAATACATCGCCACTTCAAATGGAATTGATCAAGGGGCGCAATATCTACGAGTGTGATCTGTCATATCAGGATAGGAAGAAGATACTGGTTTCGCTTATAGAAGCTCTCAAGCAGCTGCATGCCGCCGAACATGTATTTGCGGATTCTTTCAGTATTAAAGAAGCCTACTTTAATAAGACTATGGACAGGCTTAACACTATCAGAGACCTTGTTCCATATGCGGACAGAGAGCATATCACAGTAAATGGAAGGCGATGCAGGAATGTGTACTTTTATAAGAGGGAGTTGGAAAAGAAGCTGGAAGAAATAAAATGTGATCATTTTTCGTTTATTCATGGAGACTGTACATTTTCAAATCTGATGGTAAGAGATGGCGAGGATGGTGAGCCTGTGAACCCTGTTCTTATTGATCCCCGTGGATATTTTGGCTTTACAGAACTATACGGGGATGAATTATATGATTGGGCAAAGCTCTATTATTCTATCGTAGGGAACTATGACAGGTTTAATCTAAAAGATTTCAAATTGGATATTGGTGGGCGCTCCTTATACACAGACTATACAAAAGAAGATGACGTAGGCTTGAAAGAAGGAGAGGTAAGTCTGACCATTGCGTCAAACCATTGGGAGGATATGGAAGAGGATTTTCTTGAGCTTACGGGTGTCGACAGGGATGCGATCAAATTGATCCATGCGGTCATCTGGCTATCACTTACGACTTATGCCTGGCAGGATTACGATTCCATCTGCGGGGCATTTTACAATGGATTGTATTATCTTGAGGAAGTGCTATGAATAGGCGTTTTGAAGAAGTTGTTGATGATATCAAGGGTTCTCTTGAGTCGGATCACATTTTTATTGTTCCGTTTGAAGAGTCTGAATCAGGGTTATGCGCAGAGTTCATGAATTCCGACGAGGTCAGGAATACAAAACAGAAAGCTGATTTTATTGTGGATAAGCAGCATGAGGCAGAGGATCTGTTTTTGACATATCAGTTTTCGACAAAAGCATCATATGTTTCAGACAAAACAAATTATGGAAATCTCTTTAATTATTATCATGCAGGATTGTTAACAAAGAAGGAAGTTTTCGGTTTGATGTTGGAATAAGGCATGCAGCAGATACATTATAAGGAATTACTGAATAATATAAATTGTTTGAATGCAGGTAAAGCCTTTCTCGGGAAAGATGTAGTCCTTTTTGGCTTTTGCAATGCAACGGAAGAAGCTTTTAGTATTCTTAGCAATATTGGAGTCAATGTTAAAGCTATTCTTGATAATAATACCAATAAGCAGGGGCAATTATATAAAGGTATTCCAATTAGATCTCCTGAAGTAGTTTTGTCGCTTGGGGTGAATAGCATGGTCTGCATAGCGGCAAGGGCATACACTTCGATGAAAGAGCAGCTTCTTTCCATTGGCTATAAGGGTGAGATCATTAAGCTCGTGGATTATGATCCCTACTCAGAGCCCTCGCTTGATGCAGAAGTGATTACTCAAAAGAAAGAAAGGCTTGAGAGAGGTTTACAGCTTCTAAATTCTATCAAGAACCGGAATGCAGGTAGATTTCTGCTGGTATGTCCATATTATTCTCTTGGAGATGTGGTAAATGCCCTTTCTTACTATCCGTACTTTGCTGACAAGAGGGGCGTGGAGGACACAGTGGTTTGCGTAATAGGTGAGCCGGC
>AUXO012235410.1_pt1 | contig 10717 bp, 9 predicted proteins | sample 768731 | NCBI WGS metagenome assembly AUXO01 (sample SAMN02715735, study PRJNA202380) | gut metagenome | biome: sheep rumen | host: Ovis aries | place: New Zealand: Palmerston North
ACTTCCGCTCCGGGCGTCAGAAGTTCCCGACAACGGCCCGTATTCTTTACATGAACGGTTTCGGTTCTCCCGCCCGATTCTACATGTGCGAGAAAACGGTTCGGCCGGTCAAGGAAAATTCCTTTTGTTATATTTTCATATCTCATGGTCATCAAGTATCTGCCAAATAAGGTTCGGGTGTAATCTTCCCTGTTTATCTCACAAAAAAGATCAGTCGGCAGCACGCGATCCTTCCCTGTCTATTTTATCCAGCGTATCGCGGAGGATCTCCTTCCTCAGATCTGTCAGCCAGGCGGAGAAGGCAACCGTGTCAAAGGCGTAGGTTTTGTTCAGCTCATATTCATTTTCCGCCCAGGTGTCAATCGGCGATTCATTGTGCTGGATCAGAGCCTCCAGCTTATCGAGGGCTTTAAAGATTTTTGCCTCAGGCGTCACCTGTGCCTCCATCTCTTCATACAGTGCCCTGAAATCTTCTGACAGCTCTGGCGGAAGCGTATTTACCCACTGACTCAGCAATGAATCTTCCACGGTTCTGTCTGTGTCTGTTTTGATGAAGGTGGGAATATCCCCCGTGAAGCATTCTCCCAGGTCGTGGATCAGGCACATCTCCTCCACTTTTCTCATATCAGCATCCGGGAATTCATGCTTCAGCAGAAAAGCCATCAGGGAAATTCTCCAGCTGTGCTCTGCCACGCTCTCCGTCCGCCGATTGGTTGTGGTGCAATGCCGCGGCGTATCTTTCAGTCTCTCTGCCACATGCAGGATCTCCAGATATTCTCTCGGGTTCATTGGTTCTCCTTATCCGATGTATACGGTTTCTTTTTGTAAGAGTAATGCAAGAGACACACCAGGCCTTGCAGTGTGTCTCTTGCTGAAAAATCAATAAAGTTTTGCTCCGGCGGGGATGTGGGGATCCACCATCAGGAGGTGGAGCTTTTCTTCATCATTCTCCTTGTGGACGGCTGAAAGCAGCATTCCGCAGGATTCAATGCCCATCATCGCTCTGGGCGGAAGGTTGGTGATGGCAATGCAGGTCTTCCCCACCAGCTCCTCAGGCTCGTAATAGGCATGAATGCCGCTGAGAATAGTGCGGTTGACACCTGTGCCGTCATCCAGCGTGAACTGAAGAAGCTTCTTGGATTTTTTGACCGCTTCGCAGGCCAGCACCTTCACGGCACGGAAGTCGGATTTGGAGAAGGTTTCAAAATCAACCAGATCCTGGAAAAGCGGTTCAATCTGCACGTTGGAGAAGTCGATCTTCTCTTCCGCCAGCTCAATTGCGACTGTGGATGCAGCACTGCCGATCACACCTGTATTGGCAGCATCCTCATCCTTCTTTTCAGCCTTGGAATCATCCAGAGACTTCATGGTCGGGAAAAGAAGAACATCACGAATGGCCGGGCTGTCGGTCAGGAGCATGGTAAGGCGGTCAATCCCGTAGCCGATGCCGCCCGTGGGAGGCATACCGATCTCCAGAGCATTGAGGAAGTCTTCATCAGTGTGGTTGGCCTCCGCATCGCCCGCGGCAGCAGCGGCATCCTGCGCTTTAAAGCGCTCCCGCTGGTCGATGGGATCGTTGAGCTCGGAATAGGCATTGCACATCTCCCACCCGTTGATGAACAGCTCAAAGCGTTCCACATAGCCGGGCTTATCGGGTTTGCGCTTGGTAAGCGGAGACACCTCGACGGGGTGATCCATAATAAAGGTGGGCTGGATCAGATTATCTTCACAGTACTCCTCAAAAAACATATTGAGAATGTCGCCCTTCTGATGACGGGGTTCATATTCAATATGGTGTTCATCGGCAAGCTTCTTTGCCTCTTCCGTGTCACGGACAGCGTCAAAATCAATGCCGGTGTATTTCTTCACGGCGTCAATCATGGTAAGGCGCTCAAAGGGCTTACCAAGGTCGATCTCTTTTCCGCCGTAAGTGATGACGGTGGTGCCGCAGACTTCTTGTGCGAGGAAGCGGAAAAGGTTTTCTGTCAGATCCATCATGCCGTGATAATCGGTATAGGCCTGGTAGAGCTCCATCAGCGTAAACTCCGGGTTATGACGGGTATCAACCCCTTCATTACGGAACACGCGGCCGATCTCATACACTCTCTCCAGCCCGCCGACAATCAGGCGCTTGAGATAGAGCTCGAGAGAAATACGGAGCTTCACATCCTCATCAAGGGCGTTGAAATGGGTTTCAAAAGGACGTGCGGCAGCGCCGCCTGCATTGGGTACCAGCATCGGGGTCTCCACCTCGATGAAGCCCTGACCGTCCAGATAGCGGCGAATGCTGCTGATGATTCTCGAGCGCTTAATGAAAGTGTCCTTCACCTCGGGATTCATGATGAGATCCACATAGCGCTGGCGGTAACGCATGTCAACATTGGTCAGGCCGTGATACTTCTCGGGGAGGATCTGCAGGCTCTTGGAGAGCAGCGTTACCTGTTCTGCATGGACGGAGATTTCACCGGTTTTGGTTTTGAAAACATAGCCCTTAACGCCGATGATATCGCCGATATCCAGCTTTTTGAAATCGGCATAGTCTTCCTCGCCGATAACGTCACGTGCCACATAGCACTGCATGATCCCCTTGAGATCCTGCAAGCGGCAGAAGGAGGCCTTGCCCATGATGTTTTTTGCCATCATGCGGCCGGCGATGCTGACGGTCTGCCCCTCCAGGTCGTCAAAGTTCTCACGGATATCGGAACTGTGATGGGTCTGGTCAAATTTTGTAATACGGAAAGGATCCTTTCCCCGTTCCTGCAGAGCGGCAAGCTTATCGCGCCGTACCTGCAGAAGATCGGAAACATCCTTCTCCTGCTGGATGTTATCTGTTCTTTCGCTCATGCCGTACCCCAAAATCAGTTATTCTTTACCGAGACGATTTTGAACTGGAGCTGTCCGGCCGGGGCTTCGATGGTGACAACGTCACCTGCGCGGTGGCCGTGGAGACCTTTGCCGAGGGGAGAGTCATCCGAGATGCGGCCCTCTCTGGGGTTTGCTTCCTGAGAACCAACGACCTCATAAGACTCTTCCAGATTCTCCTCCAGATCCACAACCTGGACGATGCTGCCGAGCGTGACAGAGTCCTTCGGGAGATCTGCATCCGTGTTGTCGACGATTTCGGCGTTCTCAATGAGATCTTTTAACTCGGCGATTTTGGAATAGAGCTTGCCCTGCTCCGCCTTCGCCTCATCATACTCACTGTTTTCGCTGAGGTCACCAAAGCTTCTCGCTTCCTTGATCAGTTCCGCAACTTCTTTCTCACGGACGGTTTCCAGATAATTCAGTTCTTCCTTGAGGGCTTCCAACCGCTCTGAACTCATTTTGTATCTGCTCGGAATTGCCATAACTGTTTACTCCTTCTTCTGATAAAATCACTTACTTCTCAAACCGGGAAAATATAAAAACCTGAAACAGGGTTTTAACTGAGATATTTCAGGGCAGCCATCAGCTGTTCATCGCCCGACATGCTTGCCGTGCCGTCGCTGTCGCCCAGTGTGCCGCTTGTGGTGCCGACCGTGTTGGGGTCGGAATTGTGAATAATTGTCGTCGGGATAACGCCGCCGGACAGGGACAGGTCAACGCCGTTTGCCGTAAGATAGCTTTTGGTGGAAAGACGGATGGCACTGCCGTCCTCCAGCTCAAAGGTCTCCTGGGAACGGGTCATGCCGGATGTGGCCTCTCCCATAACGGTCGCCCAACCCTTCTCCTGAAGCACTGCTGCTAAAAGCTCCGCTTCCCCGTAGGAATTGCTGTCAACCAGAACCACCATCGGCAGCTGGAGTGACATTGCATCAGAGCGCGTCACGGTTTTGTGCCCTTCCTTATCCACCTGGGAGAAGAGCTCACCGCTGGGCAGAAGATAGTCCAGCAGCGTAGCTACCTCACCGGGAAGACCGCCAGCGTTTCCTCTGACATCGATACAAAGCGCTACCGCTTTCTGGGACAGGAGATTTTCAATTGCGCTGACTGCATCCGCGCCGCTGCCGGCTTCGAAGTTTTTAATCTGCACATACCCTGCCATGGTTTTTTCCAGACGGGAAACCACCGGACTGCTGTAGACCCTGGAGCAGTCTACGGTGTAGACGTCCTTCCCTACGCTGATATTGAACTGTGTGTTAAGCCGGGAGCGAATCAGGATTCTGACATCATCAATATCGGAGTTGAGAACGCTGACGTCATCGATGGCCGTAATAATCATGCCGGGAGTAAGCCCTGCATTGGCGGACGGCGTGCCGGGCGTAACAGAGACGATCTGAAATCCGCCGTCGGCATATTTGATCATGGAAATGCCGATATCACTGTAGTCATTGGAGGAATAGAGCTGATAGGACTTGTACTCATCCGGCGTCATGTAATAGCTCCATTTATCCCCAAGCCCTGCAACAATGGAGGCAGAGGCAGAGTCCGTCATGGTGCTGCGATCTACGGGATCAATAAAATGTTCTTCGATCAGGTCCTTCAGAGCGATATAGCGCATCGCCTCTTCATAATCGGTGCGCCCACCCACATTATTGAGCATCTGATTGTAGGTCAGCGCGACTGCACCGCCGGTAAAAAGAATCAGCAGGGCAAGTACGTATTTCAGACGAATGCCTACGTTGAAAATTGCCGAAATAAAATCCAGTATATTATCCAGCAGACGCTGAAGCAGATTTCGCAAACAAACACTCCTTTCCACAAAAGGAATCAAAAAAACATGCGGAACCGGACAGCGTTTTCCGGCTGTCCGGTATCAACAGTACAGGAGGGAATTATGCATCCGGTGCATAATCAAAGGAACCTCCCGAGAAGAAGGCAAGCGGATTGAGAAATGCGCCGCCTTCGCGAATTTCAAAATGCAGATGCGGGCCTGTTGTAAGGCCGGTACTTCCGCAATAGCCGACTGTCTGCCCCATATTAACATACTGGCCCGAAGAAACGGCAATTCCGGAGAGATGCCCGTATACGGTGGTATATCCGTTCCCGTGAGTTACCATAACGCAGTTACCGTAATTCCCATTCCAACCCGCCATGGTGACGGTGCCGGCAGCCGCAGCCCAGATCGGATCGCCCTGCGGAACCCCGATATCGATTCCGCTGTGATATTTCGACTGACCCGTAACCGGATGAATCCGGGTGCCGGCGAAGCTTGTGATATAGTAGGTGCCGCAGGGCCAGATGAAGCCCTCAGCGCCCCAGAGGCCGCCTGGCGTATGCTCTGCGTCATACTGATCCTGCAGCTCGGTCAGCTCACTGTCCAGCTCTGACCAGCGGGCATTGATTTCTGCAATCAGATCCTCATTTTCGCTGATCTGGGCCTGAAGCTGATCAATCACCTGCTGCGAAGAGCTGATTTCAATTTCCAGCTGATCGCGCTCATCCGACAGCATTTCCTGAATTGCGACGAGCCCCGCCTTGTATTCCTCATACTCGGCCTGCTTTTCCTCATGCGCTCTTCTGGCAGCGATGTACTGGTCTTCCAGAGCACGGTCGCTCTGCATGATATCGCCTGCATCATCCAGTGCAGAAAGAAGATCGCTGATCGATTCACTCTCGGAAAGGAGCACGAAAAGATCCAGCTGTCCGTTTTCTTCCATGGCGCGGATCCGCATCCGATAACGCCGCAGCTGCTCCTCCTCCCGGGCTCTGGCCTCATCAACCTCTTCCGCTTTCTCGGCAATCATATCTTCATAGAGATCGATTTCCTGGTTGTTGAGGTTGATCTGCTCCCGGGTAATGGCAACCTTCTGCTCCAGTGCCATCTTCTGGTCGATGATATCATCCCGTTGGGCGGACAGCTCGTCAATCACCTGCTGCTGGGCCATTTTTTCTTCGGAAACCTGGTCACGCTTTCTTTTGACCTCATCGATCTGCGCCTGCGTGACAGCTGCAAAAGCGTCAGAAACAGAGCTGAACAGGATAACCGCTGCGAGGAGCACAGGAAATATGAAGTTTTTTCCCCTTCTCAGGCACCTCATAGCACGACATCAATAGTACGTATGAGGATATCCGCCGATATAGCCCATCGGGTCGGTGGTATTGCCGTTGACACGTACTTCAAAGTGGAGGTGGACACCGTCAAGTCCGTAGCAGTTGCCAGTGTTGCCGACGCCGCCGATGGTCTGCCCCTGCCCCACGCTGCTGCCCACACCCACATTCATGGAACTCAAGTGGGCGTACAGCGTAGACATGCCGTTACCGTGGTCAATGATGATGCAGTTGCCGTATGCGCCGGAATACTCCGCCATGATAACCGTACCGCTGTCTGCCGCGACAATCGGGGAGCCCATGCTCTGGTAGCCGTCAATATCGACGCCGGAGTGGAAGGAGCCCGTGCTGGCACGGTTGCCATAGGGACTGGTGATCACCGTATGGCCGGGGAACGGCCATACATAGGAACCGCTTCCGCCGCCACCCGTCGGGGCAACAAACTGCTGCTCCACAGGGACTTCTTCATAGATCACATATTCTTCATACTGCCCCGTCTCTTCGTTATACTCGACGACAGGGGTTTCAACAATCTGGGTCTGCTGCTGGGCGGCCGCCTGTGCAGCTGCCTGTTGGGCATAATAGTTTGCCAGGAAGTTTGAGACGGATGCTGCGGCGGCAGCCTCTGCAGCAGCTGCTGCACGCTGCTCCTCTTCAGCCTTCTCAATCTTCTCCATATACTCTTCAATCAGAGCATCGGATTCTTCAATCTGATATTCCAGATCTGCCTGATCCGACTCAAGCCCGGCTTTTGTGTTTTCGTGCTCTGCCTTTTTATTCTCGCAGACTGCCTTGTAGACACGGAATTCCTGCTCAATGGCCTGATGCTCCGCCCGGGCTTCCTGCAGCTGATCGTAAAGCTTCACATCGGCGTCCATAACATCGCCGTAGTCATCTGCAGCAGCGAGAAGGCTGCTGAAGGAATCGGAGTGCAGAATCAGGGAGAGAATATTGTAATTGCCGTTTTCCTCCATGGCGCGCAGACGGGTCCTGTATTTCTGAAGCTGGGTATCTTCTTTTTCGGCCGCCTGGCGGACATCTTCCTGCTTGCGGGCTATTTTATCATCATACAGCTTGATTTCAGACGTTACGAGGGAAATCTGCTCCTGAATGAGCTTGATCTCCTCCATGCAGGCTTCCTTACGCTCTTCCAGAGCAATCTTCTCTTCGATGACGGCCGCCTGTTCCTCTTTCAGCTGCTTAACTTTATTCTCGGCGGAAATACGGCGTTCCTGGGCGGAATCCTTTTCGGAGTTGAGCTCGGCAAGCTGAGATTCAAAGTCGCCGTCAGCGTAGGATCGGGCAGGAAGTATGCTTGCCAGAAGAGACAGGACGAGCATCACTGCCATGACAATTGCAATAACGCGGACTGCCTTTTTTTGATTCATGAACAAACCTTCTTTTTGTAAAAGATTGGATCAGACCTTGAGGTAATTTCTGATGGCGTTGACACCGCCGAATGCGCCGACCAGAATGCCAACGGCAAGAAAACCTGCCAGCACAAATTCCCGTACGGAAGAAAAGGGAACAATGTGCAGGAAGCTGACCGAGAACGAGCTGATAATTCTAGAGCTGAGGGCATTGTACAGGCCCCACATAATGACGAACGCCAGCAGACTGCCCAGCAGGCCGAGTATCAGCCCTTCAATCACGAAGGGAAGGCGAATAAAGGAGTTGCTTGCACCCACCATTTTCATAATAGCGATTTCCTCTCTGCGGGAATAGGTCGCCAGCTTGATGGTGTTGGACATGATAAAGAAGGACACAAACACCAGAACACCGATCAGTACAAAGGAAACCACCGTGATGATGTTTCTGATTTTGATGAAGGAATCGGCATAGTCCAGATGGGCATTAACCTTGGCAATGCCGGGGATCGTCTCCAACTCCTGCTTGGTCTTTGCCATTTCGGCAATATCATCCAGCTGAATCACATAACGATGACGGAAAACCGTGGCATCCACGCCCTCCATCAGGGCAGCATCATAGTTGCCCATGAAATTATCCATGGCCTCCTCGCGGGAGACAAATTCCGCGGAGGCAACATTATCCGTCCCCACGATCTCCTGTTCCAGCGCTGCCGCCTGGATTTCGCCCATATCCTCATCGATAAAGGCGACGATCTCGTTCTGATCTTCCAGGTCATCAATCAGCGTGTCGATGTTGACGCAAAGAAGTGAGATGGTGCCCATAATAATAAGGCATGCTATGATTATTGTCACCGAGGCAAAGGACATAAACCCGTGTTTGAATATACCCCGGAAGCCTTCGCCGAAAAGATATCCTAATCTACTCATAAGCAAAATACCCGTCCATTCCGTCACTAATCACCTGGCCGCCGTCTATGGCAACCACACGTTTGGAAAAGGCATTGACCAGTTCCTTCTCATGCGTAACAACCAGAACCGTTGTTCCCATGTCGTTGATTTTTTCAAAGAGAAGCATCAGCTCAAGGCTTCTAACCGGGTCAAGGTTGCCGGTAGGCTCGTCGGCAACGATCATGCGGGGATTATTGACGAGAGCGCGGGCAATTGCAACACGCTGCTGCTCACCGCCGGAGAGTTCGTTGGGAAGGCGGCGTTCTCTGCCGTCCAGCCCTACCAGATCCAGCACGTAAGGCACGCGCTTGCGGATATCGCGGTTTCTTGCGCCGACAACGCGCATGGCAAAGGCAACATTGTCATATACGGTCATGTTATCAATCAGGCGGAAGTCCTGAAAGATGACACCGAGGGTTCTGCGCATCTTCGGAAGTTTTCCGCGGCGGATTTTCGCCATATCATAATCATTCACGATAATTTTACCGGAAGTCGGCCTGATTTCACCGGTGATCAGTTTGATAATGGTGCTCTTCCCCGAGCCCGAACTTCCGACCAGGAAAACAAATTCCCCGTCCTCAACAGAAAAGTCAATTCCATCCAGCGCAACCGTGTTGGATGAATCGTATATTTTTCTGACATTTCTCATTTCAACCATGAGCAGAAAACCTCCAATTGCAAGTAGTACCCTGCGGTTCATTCTGATTCCGCAGAAAAGGGAATCAGATCCTCGGCTTGCTGAGGGAGTCCAGATACTGTTTGACCATCAGTGCCACCTTAAAGACGATGGCATGGTCGAATTCCCGAAGGTCAAGCCCTGTAATTTTTTTGATCTTCTCCAACCGGTATACCAGCGTATTCCGGTGGACGTAAAGCTTTCTGGATGTCTCGGAGACATTGAGGTTATTTTCAAAGAACCGGTCAATGGTTTCCAGGGTGTCTTCATCCAGCGATTCAATCGGATTCTTTTTGAACACTTCGTTGAGGAACATCTCGCAGAGTCTGGTGGGCAGCTGATAGATAATTCTGCCGAGGCCGAGAGAATCATACTTGATGATATTCTTATCCTCTTCAAAAATGGAGCCGACTTCAATGGCGACCTGTGCTTCCTTATAACGGTCAGCCAGCTCACGCAGATGCTCGGCGGCTGTGCTGATGCCCACAACCGTGGGGATGCCCAGCTCCTCCTTCAGGCGCTGCATGGCAAGCTCGGAAGCCTCCACTGCATCATCCAGGCTTTCCACCGAGCGCAGAAGCTTGACAATGACAATGTCCTTCTCATTCATGCTGATGACATAGTCACCCTGGCGGATCGGGAAAAGACGCTGCACCAGCTCCACAGCGGCAACATCCTGGTTATTGAGCATTCTGACAAGGATGACACATCTGGGATCATCCGTGACAAAATGCAGCTCTTTCGCGCGGACGTACACATCACCGGGCAGAATATTATCGGAAATAATATTCTTCAGAAAAGCTGATTTGTTATGCTTTTCGTCATAGCTAAGCTTGGATTCATTGAAGGCTACTGCGCAGAGGGAGCAGATCGTCACAGACTGCTCATCCGTTCCTTCCGCAAATGCCGCATAATCCACCTGAGGCGTATCGGAAGCAAGCGGGCAGTAACAGCGTCCTTCGGTTTTGACTACGGCGTTGCCTGAAAACTCCACATAGCTGTAGTCATTCAGCCGGGAGCCCACCATGGCCAGGTCACTGCAGGCAATGACAAACCCTCTCTCGTCGGCAACGCCGACCGGCCTGTCAATCGCGTCCTTCATCTGAGTAATTACATTCTGAAAAATTCTGCTTGACATATGTTATGCCTCCCCATTCCGATTATGCAAATCATGAAAATACGATCATCCGAAAAGTCGAGACATATCATACAACTTTTTTCGTGAATTTTCAATAGAAATCGTACGGTATTTTTGTGCAGTTTTTCAAAAATATTTCCTTTATGCTCAAAAATAAAGAGAATTAACCGACGATTTTTGACTATTTTATAAAAATCTGAGAAATCTGCGGTGGTGATAATTCACAAATGCCGTTTTCAAAACGCAGATTTTCTATTCTGAGCGCGCCGATGGCGAGCCTCCGGAGCGCCGTGACAGGCTTTCCCACGGCTGCCAGCATGCGCCTCACCTGATGGTATTTTCCCTCCTGAACGATCACCGTGCAGCTTCTGCCCTGCGGGATCAGCTCAGCCGGGAGACAGACAAGCCCGTCCTTCAGCGTGATGCCCCGGGCAAAAGCCTCGGCATCGTGTGCATCGGTGTCTCCGTCCGTCTCGGCATAGTATTCTTTCGTCACATGCTGCTTCGGAGAGATGACGCGGTGGGCAAACTCCCCGTCATTGGTCAGCAGGAGCAGACCCGAGGTGTCCTTATCCAGCCGGCCAACGGGAAAAAGGTCCAGCTTCTTAAGCTCTG
>AUXO013625861.1_pt1 | contig 10717 bp, 9 predicted proteins | sample 768731 | NCBI WGS metagenome assembly AUXO01 (sample SAMN02715735, study PRJNA202380) | gut metagenome | biome: sheep rumen | host: Ovis aries | place: New Zealand: Palmerston North
CTGAGAGAGAGCCCTGATGTAATACTGCTGGGTGAGATGCGCGACCATGAGACGATAGAGGTCGCCATGACAGCCGCGGAGACAGGTATTCTCCTGTTCTCCACTCTTCACACACAGGGTGCGGCGAACGCTGTCGACCGTATTATAGATATATATCCGGCCGGACAGCAGAACCAGATACGTCTTCAGCTCGCGATGATGCTTCGCTGTGTCATTTCACAGCAGCTCATACCGACAGTCGACGGAGCCGTAACCGCTGTTTTTGAGGTTATGTACGCGAACACAGCGATCCGAAGCCTTATCCGCGAGGGAAAGACTCACCAGATTGACGCCACTATCCGAAGCGGAGCGTCGGAGGGCATGATCGCAATGGACGAGTCAATCTATGACCTGTTCAAGAGAGGCAGGATCACCCAGGAAACCGCAGTGCGCTACTGCAATAATCCCGAAGCGATGGAGAGAAGGCTGAACGCGACAGTCGGCTTCTGACGGCCGCGCTGACAATGATACCTTTGGGTTGTCGCATTTTTCAATTATATGCGGCAGCCCGTTTTTTGACACATTAGGGGTGATGTAAAGGTCAGAGGCACATGGATTTTTTGGCCCTGTACCATGGACTCAGGACTGTGCGTCACACTCATGTGCCGGACAATACGTCACACAGGTGCCGGACTGTGCATCACACAGGCGCAGGGCCATGGTTTCACAGCAGAAATGTATAAGGAGAGTTGAACTATGCCAGGATGGTTAAATGATGCTGTATTCTATGAGATCTACCCACAGTCGTTCTGCGATTCCAACGGGGACGGGATCGGTGATTTCCAGGGAATTATATCCAGGCTTGATTACATCAAAGATCTGGGATGCAATGCCCTGTGGATCAATCCGTGCTTCGATTCGCCGTTTCATGACGCCGGATATGATGTGCGGGACTATAAGAAAACCGCACAGAGATACGGGACAAATGACGACCTGATTCAGCTGTTTGATCAGGCCCATGAGAGAGGCATACATGTACTGCTGGATCTGGTGCCGGGCCACACCTCAGAAGAGCACGAGTGGTTCAGGAAGAGCTGTCAGCTTGAGAAAAATGAGTACTCAAACAGATATATATGGACCGATTTCTGCTTCCGCGGAACAGGGAACTTCGGCTACCCGTATGTAGGCGGTGAAGCGGAGAGGCCGGGCACATATCTTCTCAACTTCTTCAAGTGCCAGCCCGCCCTGAACTATGGCTGGCTTGATGCCGATGAGAGCTGGAAATGCGGCTGCGGCAGCGATGACGCAAGGGCCACAGTTGAAGCCATGAAGGATGTTATGCGTTTCTGGATGGACAGAGGCTGCGACGGTTTCCGCGTGGACATGGCTGCCTCACTGGTCAAGGGAGACGACGATAAGAAGACCGGGACCAGCGCTGTCTGGAGAGACGTACGTGCGATGTTTGACAAGGAATATCCGGAATGCGCTCTTGTATCAGAGTGGAGCAATCCTGATCTGTCACTGCGCGCCGGCTTCCACATGGATTTCCTTCTCAACGAAGCGCAGTCTCCTTACTCGACTTTAATCAGAGATTATCAGAACCACGCCGGCAGGATAATATATTCTGACCCGTGCTTTACCGGAGAAGACAACGCATGCCGGCCTGAATATGAGGACCACAGTTTCTTCAAAATGGACGCCGGCGGGGACATCTGCCGCTTTATGGATGGCTATCTGAAGCTGTATGAGGGCACGAAGGAACTTGGATATATAAGTCTGATATCATGCAATCATGACACAGTGCGTCCTGCGTTCTCACTTTCTAACAGGGAACTCAAGCTGTTCTACGCGTTCATTCTGACGATGCCCGGTGTTCCGTTTATCTACTACGGCGATGAGATAGGGCAGCGTTACCTGAATCTCAGGACGAAGGAGGGCGGATACTTCAGGACCGGAAGCCGCTCACCGATGCAGTGGGACCGCGGACCGAACCTCGGATTCTCGGACGCGGCGCAGGATAAGCTGTATCTTCCGGTGGATCCGTCATCTGACGCTCCAGTTGTCAGTGAGATGCTGGAAGATCCGGATTCACTTCTGAATACGATCCGTTCTGTTCTCAGGATCCGTCATGAAGATGCAGACCTTAAGGCGGGGCCGAATCTTGAGATCATGTATATGGAAAATGGAAAGCTTCCTTTCGTTTACCGCAGAGGAAACCGGATCATGGCGGTTAACCCGTCTTCAGAGGAGCAGAGCGCCCGGACCGGGACCTCAGACACACGCAGTTTACTGTTTGGCATAGGCGCCGGCAGCCTTGAGAACGGAAAGATAACACTTGAGCCCCAGTCATTTGTGATCTTCTGAGGATCTTTGTGGAGTCAATTATATTATGAAGATACATGTACCTGTAAAGAAAATAAGAGAAGACGCAAAGCTTCCGTATTCGGGATCCGAGTATTCGGCCGGATATGATCTCTACGCGTGCACCGGAAACGGGAGATCGGTGATAGCTCCTCACACAAGCTGTATGATCGGAACAGGGCTTGCCTGCGCCATACCGGAGGGGTATTTCGGCGCGCTGTTCGCCCGCAGCGGTCTGGCCGCGAAGGAGGGACTGCGCCCCGCCAACTGCGTCGGGGTCCTGGATTCCGATTACCGCGGTGAGATCATGATTGCCCTGCACAATGACACGGACAGCGAGAAGTGTGTCGAGGACGGAGAGAGGATAGCACAGCTTGTCGTGATGCCTTATCTGGCGGTCTCATTTGCGGAGACAGATGAGCTGGATGAGACTCACAGAGGCGATGGCGGATTCGGCCACACCGGGAAGAAGTAAGCGATGAACAGGCGCAATTATCAGAAGGAGCTGGACAGGATCATCGAGGATGTAAGACACAGTGATGAGACGGCAGGTCAGCGCCCGCCCATGCGGCTGTTCCTTCACAGCTGCTGCGCTCCATGCTCCAGCTATGTGCTTGAGTACCTGTCGGAGTTCTTTGAGATTACAGATTTTTTCTTCAATCCGAATATTGAACCGGAGCCTGAATACCGGCACAGGGAGATGGAACTCAGGAACCTGATAGCGCGGATGCACACAAGACACCCTGTAACATTTGTCTCCGGTAAGTATGAACCTGCGCGCTTCTACGAGGCGGTCAGGGGGCTTGAGCATATCCGGGAAGGCGGAGAGAGATGCTTTGCCTGCTACAGGCTCAGGATGGAGGAGGCAGCACGTCTTGCCTCCGAGGGCGGATATGATTTCTTCACAACAACACTGTCTATCAGTCCCCTGAAGAGAGCGGATAAGATAAATGAGATAGGGCAGGAGCTGGAGAAGAAGTATGGGGTCAGGCACCTTCCTTCTGATTTCAAGAAGAAGGGCGGATATCTGAGATCAATTGAACTGTCAAAGGAGTACGGGCTGTACCGGCAGGATTACTGCGGATGTGTGTTTTCCAGGAAGGAACGCCTGGAGCAAAAGGGAGGTTGACGAGATGGCTGTGTTGTGGGGCGGAAGATTCACAAAGGAGACGGACGGGCTGGTAAAGAAGTTCAATGATTCACTTCCTTTTGACAAGAGGCTGTTTGAACAGGATATCAGAGGGAGCGCCGCGCATGCCGCGATGCTTGGAAGGCAGGGAATCATCAGTGACGAGGAAGCAGCGAGGATAATAGAAGGGCTTGGAAGCATCAAGGCGGACATAGAGTCAGGCAGGCTTGAGTTTACGTCTGAATATGAGGACATTCACAGCTTTATGGAAGCGCATCTGATCGACAGGATCGGTGAGGCCGGCAAGAAGCTTCACACAGGGAGAAGCCGCAACGACCAGGTCGCTCTTGACATGAAGCTGTACATCCGGGACGAGATCGGGCAGACTGACGCTCTGCTGAAGCACTTTCTGGGGACGATCCTTAATGTTATGAAGGAGAATCTGGATACTTACATGCCGGGTTTTACACACCTTCAGAAGGCGCAGCCTGTCACGCTGGCTCATCATTTCGGAGCCTACTTCGAGATGTTCCGCAGAGACCGCGGGAGGCTGTCTTCAATTCTTGAGCGGATGGATACCTGTCCGCTGGGAAGCGGCGCTCTTGCAGGAACCACATATCCTCTTGACCGTGACTTCACCGCGAGGGAACTGGGGTTCATCCGCCCAGCGCGCAATTCCATGGACGGAGTATCTGACCGTGACTATCTGATAGAGTTTCTCAGCGCCCTGTCCATCTGTCAGATGCATCTGAGCCGGTTCGCTGAGGAGATGATTCTCTGGAACAGCAATGAATACCAGTTTGTAGAGCTTGACGATGCATTTTCCACAGGATCGAGCATCATGCCGCAGAAGAAGAATCCGGACATAGCTGAACTTGTACGAGGCAAGACCGGCCGTGTGTACGGGGCGCTCACCTCGATTCTGACCACAATGAAGGGTCTTCCTCTGGCGTACAACAAGGATATGCAGGAGGACAAGGAACTGTCCTTTGACGCTATTGACACTGTCAAGAACAATCTCAGACTGTTCGACGGCTGCGTCGCGACGATGCGGTTCAACAAGGAGGCAATGGCCAGATCAGCCAGAAACGGCTTCACAAATGCAACTGATGTCGCCGATTACCTGGTGGGGAAGGGAGCCGCGTTCCGTGACGCCCATTCGGTCGCGGGCGCGCTTGTACTCAGATGCATCGACAGGAACTGCGCCCTCGATGACCTGACTCTGGATGAATTCAGGGAATTCTCTGATAAGTTTGACGAGGACATATACGAGGCGATCTCCCTTAAGAGCTGTGTCGAGAAGCGGCTTACCGAGGGAGCCCCGGGAAGAGCTTCCATGGAGAGGGCTGTGGAGGAGGCCGGTCAGTACCTGGCTCAGAGCTGATGCTCCATAATTGATGAAGGCTGTGTCAAGCGCGATTCACAGCCTTCATCGATGGACCTGCAGCTTATCGGTAACCTCCGGCCTGTCATCTTTTTCCGTACACATCACGGGCAGCGTCTACAGTTGCCTTGGCGTCCTTCGCGTAGTAGTCCGCGCCGATCTCAGCTGCGTACTGTGAGGTGACGACGGCGCCTCCGACGACAACTTTCGCGCTGCAGCCGGCCTCCTTCAGGACTTTTATCGTTTTCTCCATTGCGGGAAGAGTAGTTGTCATCAAAGCTGAGAGGCCGACCAGCTCAGCCTTCTGCGAGAGGGCGGCTTCGAGCACCCTCTCAGGCTCAACGTCACGCCCGAGATCTATGACGGTGTATCCGTAATTCTCAAGCACTACCTTAACTATATTCTTTCCTATATCGTGGATATCTCCCTCTACAGTCGCCAGAACTATCTTTCCCTTAGAAACGCTGTCTCCGCCGGATGCCGCGATCCTGTCCTTGATAAGATCAAAACCAGCCGAAGCGGCGTTTGCGGCCTGGATAAGCTGCGGAAGGAACAGCTGCTGCTTCTCATATCTGTCACCGGCGCAGTCGAGAGCGGGTATCAGGTATTCTTCTATTATGCTCATCGGGCCGGTGTTTTCCAGAAGGCCGGATACCATATGACGGACATCATCGGGAAGCCCTCTGAGGATCGCGGTCCGCAGAGCGGTTGACGGATCTTCCTGTCCGGAGATGGAGGCCGGAGCTGAAGACGCGGTCTTAGCCTGAACAGAATTCACCGGCTGAGCGGCCGGTATATCCTCCCTGTCCGCAAAGCGCTCAATGTAGCCTGTGCAGTTTTCATCCTGGCCGGAGAGTGCCCGGAATGAGGCAACAGCGTCCATGATCTCCATCTGATTGGGATTGATTATCGGAAGATCCACACCGCAGTACATTGCCTGTGTGAGGAAACTAACCGTCGCGTATTTCCTCTGGGGAAGCCCGAATGAGATATTGCTGACGCCCAGTGTACAGTGTACTCCGAAGTTCTTCGACACATATTCCACGGCACGCAGCGTCTCCATGGCCTGCTCCTGCTGGGCGGAGACAGTAAGGGCAAGGCAGTCTATGATGACGTCCCTCCGCGGGATCCCGTATTCATCGGTATATCTGAGGATCGTCTCAACGTTTCGGATTCTTTCAGACGCGTCTGCGGGCATTCCGCCCTTCTGGAGCGCAAGTCCTATCACGCAGGCCCCGTATTTTTTGACGACCGGAAGAATCTGTCTGCACTTTTCTTCATCGGCGTTAACAGAGTTTACTATCACGCGCCCGCATGCGGAGCGAAGACCTGCCTCTATCACTTCGGCGTCGGATGAATCTATCTGGAGGGGAAGATCGGTCACGCTCTGAACCGCCCTGACAACATCTGCCATGAGAGACTTCTCGTCAGCGCCGGGAAGTCCGACGTTGATGTCCAGAATATCCGCGCCGGCTTCTGTCTGCTCGATAGCGCATTTCATGATATAGTTCATATCATGGTCACGCAGAGCCTGCTGGAAGCGTTTTTTCCCTGTGGGATTGATTCTTTCGCCTATCACGCGGACACTGCCGTCAAGATCGGTTACGCGTCCTGCGGAGCATACGCCGTTAACTGTTTCAGTATCTGACACGGCATAGGACAGATCCGGGCAGATGAAACTGCCTGCCCCGGCATCATGCGGTACTGCCTGTGACAGAGCTTCTATGAATGACGGTCTGGTTCCGCAGCATCCGCCCAGTATGTGTATTCCCATCTTCGGGTACACGGCCATATCCTCCGCGAAATGTTCAGGGGTCATGGCGTATCTGCCTGATCTCGGGTCAGGCAGCCCGGCATTCGGCTTGACGATGAGAGGAAGGGATGTTCTGGAGCGGATCCGGCGGACTATCGGAACCAGGTCCTCAGGCCCGAGAGAGCAGTTTACGCCCATTGCGTCCACACCCATCGCGTCGAGAGTGAGAGCCATTGCTTCCGGGTCGGTTCCCGCGAATGTCCTCTGGCTTTTTTCAAAGGTCATTGTGACCCATACCTGAAGAGAGGTATTCTCCTTCGCGGCAAGAACTGCCGCGCGCACTTCAGCGAGGTCGGTCATGGTCTCAAAGACCACAAGGTCCGCTCCGGCCTGTTCCCCGGCGGTCACTACCTCACGAAAGCACTCATATGCCTCGTCAAATGACAGTGTTCCGAGCGGCTCCATAAGCTCGCCGATAGGGCCGACGTCAAGGGCAACCTTCACGTCCCGGTCATGAAAAGAGGAAGCGGTCCGCCTCGCGGTCGCGATATTTGCGTCTATTACCTGACGGACGGGAACAGGACAGTCTGAATACTTGCGGCTGTTGACGCCGAAGGTATTGGAGTAGATCACATCGCTTCCTGCATCTATGTAACTTCTGTGAATCCCGGCCACCGCTTCCGGATGCTTCATACCGAACAGCTCAGGCTTTTCACCGGGTTTAAGTCCGGCCTTCTGCAGCATGGTTCCCATTGCTCCGTCGAGCAGTATTATCTTATCGTTCATCATTTTGAGATATATTCCTTTCAGCCCGACGGCCCCATAGGCCTGCCTTGCGCTTAAGTGTGCCGGACAGGACGTTCAGCCTGTTAAGCCGGAGGCATCGGACACAATCAGTATTCTCTCAGCTGTAACAATGCTTTCCGTGCTCTCTCCAGGAGCATTTCGTAAGAAGCGGACAGCTGCCGCACCCGCCGTGGACATCCGGCTTCGGGTTATCGCTGACGCCAAGAACAGCGGTAATTGACTTTCTGGGCACCATCAGGCCTGTCGGCGTCAGAGTAAGCCCTATAGCTCTTTGAGCATTCAGCATATCCAGAAGCGTTTTCTGTATCGAAAGGGGCAGGTCTCCATAACCGGGACTATAACGGTTGGTGAGATATTTTCCCTGCGGGAGCAGTGAAGACCTGAGGGAGTCTTCAAAACTGTCGGCAGCTCTTTCGACCGCAAGTGACGCGCACACATCCAGGATATACGCCTTAGACATATCCCTGACTTCTTCCGTCATCAGATGGCGTTCAAGCCGGGCTCCGAGAGTAAGAGCCACCATGACAGCTTCGCTGCAGCCGTCAAGCAGACGGCGGATATCATTTCCGATAATAACAGGTTCAAGCTCTTCAGCGGGAAGTATGCGGTAGACAGCCCTGGGAGAAGAGAAGTGAAGAACCTCCTTCTCACATTCAGCGATCTGTATGTCAAGCTTATTGTAGAATCCGGGATCCTGACAGGCGGCTTCAGAGCGCTCCGGAATCTGGAGAGCGTTAAGGATATCTGTGCGGTCAAGCGGGGATAAAGCCGGTGTAATCATATTCCCGCACCATACGATCTCGGCGGCAGGACCTTTCCGGACAGTGTCTCCCTTGCCGCCTTCGCCTGATTGTTCCTGACCTCTATCGAGAAGATGGTTCGTGGTATCTTCACAGACGCCAGAGACCTTACGTCAATCTTCGAGCCGCAGCCTCCCGCAGGAGGCTCCTCTGATTTCCACGCTCTGTACAGCACTTTGTCATGATCGAGAAGCTCCCTGGCCTTGTTCCAGTCCCTTTCATCCTTGGAGCGGTATACAAGGGTGTTCTTAAGTCCCTCAAACATATTTCAGACTCCCTGATACTTCGCAGCGTCATTAACTACAGCCGTGGCGCCCTGCCATGGACAAGAGGTACTATTAACCCAGGCCGGATGTACGGATAGCTTCGCTGCTTTACAGCTTCCGCGCCCTCAGCCTAAGGGCTTTTGCCCTTACATCATCAGTATATAGCATAAATTAAGAAAGAGTGCTAGAATGCATCGGATAATACAAACGCTAAGAAAGGCGGTCGCTCAATTGAACCGGGAAACCTATAACATAAACTCTTCTGCGTTCTACAGAAAGCTTGCCTATCTGGCCCTTCCTATCACCATCCAGAGCCTGATGCTCGCGCTTGTCGCGGCAGGAGACGCTCTGATGCTCGGCAGGATAGGACAGAATGAGATGACGGCAGTATCGCTTGCCACACAGATTCAGTTTGTCCAGAACATGTTTCTATCAGCGGTCGTCGGGGCCGGAGCGATCCTCGGAGCACAGTATTTCGGCAAGGATGACAGACGTACTCTTCAGGAGCTCTTTCACCTGATGCTGCGCTTCTCGGGGCTGGTATCGGTGCTGTTTTTCGCGTCGTGCGAGCTGTGCCCTGATCTTCTTATGCGCATCTTCACGCATGACGATATTCTTGTTGCTATCGGCAGCCGGTATCTTCGTATAGCGGGCTGGTCGTACCTCATAACCGGCATATCCCAGTGCTACCTTACGATGATGAAGGTCACGGATCATGTGAAGGCCAGCGCGGCAGTAAGCTCGAGCGCGGTGATATCGAATATCGTGCTGAATGCAGTACTGATATTCGGGCTTTTAGGAGCGCCGAGGATGGAGTCGGCTGGCGCCGCAGCGGCCACTACGATGTCGAGAGTGATTGAACTTGGACTGTGTCTGTATATCTCCATGAGGAAGGACTGCGTCAGGCCGGACCTGACCCGGATCATGAAGGGAAGCCGCGTGCTTTTGGGAGATTTCTCAAAGCAATGCCTGCCGCTCCTGGGCGGTGCCCTTCTGTGGGGCGTTGGTTTCACATCCTATACGGCAATCATGGGGCATATGGGTACGGATGCCGCCGCCGCCAATTCAGTCTCCGCGGTTGTGAGGGATCTGATCTGCTGCGCGTGCAACGGGATTGCCGGCGCGGCAGGCATAATGGTCGGAAATGAGCTTGGAGCCGGCAATCTTGAGGCCGGACGCGCGTACGGGATCAGGCTGAAGAACATATCGTGGGTAATCGGCTTTGGTTCAACGGCGGTTATTCTGCTTCTGACTCCGATTGTCACGTCATTTGTCATCCTGACAGATACCGCTCACAGCTATCTGACCGGGATGATGGTAATAATGTCCTTCTACATGATAGGCAGATGCGTGAATACCGTCACGATCAACGGAGTGCTGGACGGTGGCGGCGATACAGTATTTGATATGTACAGCCTGGCCGTGTCCATGTGGGGGATAGCCATCCCGCTGGCTCTGCTTGGAGCTTTCGTATTCCACTGGCCTGTGCTGGCAGTGTACTCTTGCACCTGCCTTGACGAAGTCGGAAAGATCCCCTGGGTAATGATCAGGTTCAGAAAGTATAAGTGGGTCCGGGATCTTACACGCTGATACTGAATGTCGCTGCGGCAGCTCCCGGGTTTCAGTTTACTGCTCCGCGAAAGATGTCACCATAACGGCCGGAGACGGAGCATACTGGATCGGAGGAATCACGGGTTATGCGGGCGGTTATGAAGATGAATCTTATGGAATGCCGGTCACCGCGGTTGAGGACTGCACGACAAGCAATGTCACAGTCAACGCTCCGGATAAGGCCGAGGGCGTAGATGACTTTGTCGGAGCAGGATTTTATTCAGCGGAAGTCGCGGAGATGATGGGAGCGCCATATGACGCGCCGACAGTATTTACTCTCAAAAACTGCAAGGCAGAGTAACATACTTCCAGGCTGAACGGCAGCAAATGAAACGCTGATTAATCAGAGTTTCCCTAAAGCAGAGGGGCTGTACCCCTCTGTTTTATTGTCACAACAAACTCGCAGAGACGAAAGGCATCCTGCTGAACTCAGCCGGATGCCTGAGCGGCACTGAATCATGTGATCGGACTCGCAATGACGGATGGCATCCTCAGCAAACCATAGGAGCCGACTGAGCCCGGCCAGATGCGTGCACGCGCGCAGCCGACAACGCTTCTATAGGAGAGCGGAGCGCGTGCAATTGCATCGCAGGCGGGTGAAGGCAGGCGACGTGTTTGCGGGATGCC
>AUXO015988606.1_pt1 | contig 10716 bp, 4 predicted proteins | sample 768731 | NCBI WGS metagenome assembly AUXO01 (sample SAMN02715735, study PRJNA202380) | gut metagenome | biome: sheep rumen | host: Ovis aries | place: New Zealand: Palmerston North
GGTGTATAATAATTGCATAAGAAGAACAAAGGTGTTCCGTTCCTGTTAAGAGGTCGGAACACCTTTTGCCTTTTATAGTTAAGCTCAGAAGGCATCAATGGCGCTGCCATCTGTTCTAAATATCAAAAATCCAGAAAGGAAAGTGATTTATATGTCAAGATCACTGTACATCCCCGAGGGCTACAAGTCAGCTCTCACACTGAGAGAAACCCAGCATGCGATCAAGTATATCAAGGATATCTTCCAGCAGGCACTCTCATTCGCTCTTACTCTTGACCGCGTATCTGCTCCGCTTATCGTAAGAAAGGGCAGCGGTATCAACGATGACCTTAACGGCGTTGAGCGCAAGGTCGATTTCACTATCAAGGAAATAGACGGCGAGGGCGAAGTAGTACAGTCCCTGGCTAAATGGAAGCGTATGGCACTCTACCGCTACGGCTACAATGTTGGCGAGGGCATCTACACCGATATGAACGCTATCCGCCGTGATGACGATACAGACAACATCCACTCTATCTTCGTTGACCAGTGGGACTGGGAAAAGGTTATAAGCCGTGAACAGCGCAGCATACAGTTCCTTAAGGATACAGTAAAGTCCGTAGTCAAGGCAGTTGCCTACACAAAGCGCAAGGTCGGACTCCGCTATCCTCAGCTTGCAGGTGAGATATGTGACGAGCCTTACTTCATCACAACTCAGGAGCTTGAAGATATGTACCCCGACAAGACAGGTCACGAGCGTGAAAGACTCATAACCAAAGAGCATAAGACCGTATTCCTTATGGGTATCGGCGGAAAGCTTTCAAGCGGCGAAAAGCACGACGGACGTGCTCCCGACTATGATGACTGGTCACTGAACGGCGATATCCTTGTATGGAACGAGGTTCTTGACGATTCTCTGGAGATATCCTCAATGGGTATCCGTGTTGATGCCGATTCACTTAAGGCACAGCTTGCAGAGTGCGGCGCAGAGGACAGGATGCAGTACAAGTATCACCAGATGATAGCTGACGGTACACTTCCCCTTACAATAGGCGGCGGTATCGGACAGTCAAGACTCTGTATGCTGCTCCTCGAAAAGGCTCATATCGGCGAGGTTCAGTCCTCAATATGGCCTGATGATATGATCGAGAAGTGCGCACAGAACGGTATTACACTGCTTTGATAAGTACATCAGTGATGTTCTTGTCGTATTGATATATAAGTCTTTATGTGATTATCAGGGGAATCTTTTTGATGAGAGATTTCCCTGATTTTTTTCTGAGCTTTTACTTTGAATTTTCTGTCTTACAGGGTACCCGAATAAATCTGACGGTTTAATGATACTGTGAGTGAGTACCCTGTAAGGCTGAAAATTTGGGGCAGAAAGTTTTAGGGAAGGAGTTTGAGAAAGAACCATTTTTCAAAAGGGTTTTCCTCAAATAATCCATATAATTTTTGCAAAAAATATTGTAAAATCTGCTCGGATATGGTATTATTAATAATAGTACTATTTTTTTAGCCCCAATGGGCGGAAGGAGCAGGATATGGATAACATGATCACCTTCGGCGGAAGCATGACAGCTCAGATCAACTTTGCTATGCAGCAGAATTATGTGCCTGTTTTCCGCAGCATCACAATGACCAATATTACCGATTCCACTATCGATGATGTTCATATAAGAGTCAGGTTCGAGCCTGAATTTGCAAATGTTTTCGAGTCGGCGGCAGTTACCCTGCCTCCCTCACAGCCTGTAGAGATAGCTCCCGTGAATATAGTCATGTCTGCGGACTACCTCTTCTCGCTTACGGAAAAACTCGTGGGAAGCGTTACCATAGAAGCGCTGAAAGGCGACGAGGTCATCGCATCTGAGGTAAGGTCCATAGAGCTTCTCGCCTACGATCAGTGGACAGGTGTGAACTTCATGCCCGAAACTGCGGCGGCTTTCATTACTCCGAACCACCCGAAGGTGCGGGAGATAATATCAAAGGCAAGCCTTTTCCTTCAGAAGTGGACGGGTGATCCTGCTTTCACGGGATATCAGTCCCGCAACGCAAATATAGTAAAACAGCAGATGGGAGCGATATATGCGGCTTTGCAGACGGAGAACATCGCCTATACCATGCCCCCGGCAAGCTACGAAACAGCTCAGCGCATACGAACTCCCGATGCAGTTCTCGAAGGCAAGGCAGGCACCTGTCTCGACCTTGCTGTACTTTACTGCACCTGCCTTGAAAATATCGGTCTCAACCCACTTATCCTCCTCGTCAGGGGACACGCTTTCGCAGGATGCTGGCTCAGCAACGAGACCTTCCCCGACTGTCTGCAATACGATGTATCTGCCATAACAAAGCGCATTGCAAAGGGCATAAATGCCATCAGCCTTGTGGAGTGTACGGAATTCGTTGCAGGCAGGAGCGTTGATTTCGACGATTCCGAGTCACATGCGGCAGCTTATCTTTCCGATCCTGCGGAATTCTTATTTGCAATAGACGTTATCCGCACCCGTTCAAGCGGAATACGTCCCATGCCTTCCCGTGTAGCAGAGGGAGGAAGCTTCAAGGCAGTGGACTACGGCGAGCGCAAGCGCAAGGAGATAACCGATGCGCCTAACGAAATAGATATCATAGGCGATGTGGTACCGGATGCAGAACCAAAAGAGGTCACAAAGCAGATGATATGGGAGAGAAAGCTCCTTGACCTCAGTCTCAGGAACAGCCTTCTGAACTTCCGTCCCACATCTTCAAGCGTACAGCTCATGATAACCGATATGGGAGTTCTCGAGGACGAGATAGCAAACGGTGAAGAATTCAGGATAATGCCTGTTCCGAACGATATGAGCCTTGAGGTCTCGGACAGCAAGATATTCGAGCTTGAAAACGATAAGGAGCACATTTCTGCAATAGCGGAATCAGAGTTCAAGAGCAGAAGGATACGCACATTCCTTTCCGAGTCCGAGCTGGACAAGATAATGAAAAAGCTTGTCCGCATGGCGAAGGTCAGCATCGAGGAAAACGGTGCAAACACCATATACATCGCAATGGGATTCCTCCGCTGGTACGAAACGGACAAGAGCGATAAGGCAAGATATGCTCCTCTCGTGCTTGTGCCTGTGGACATAATCCGCAAGGTACAGGACAAGTCCTACTCCATAAAAGTACGTGACGAGGACACACAGGTGAATATCACGATGCTGGAGATGCTCAGGCAGTTCTTCGGCATAAACATAAACGGTCTCGATCCTGTTCCCGAGGACGAGAACGGCGTGAACCTACAGCTCATCTTCAACACCATCCGTCAGGGGATAATGGCTAAGAACCGCTGGGATATCGAGGAATACGCCTTCGTGGGACAGTTCTCCTTCACCCGATTCATAATGTGGAACGACATCCGCAACCGTGCCGACGAGCTTGCAAAGAACAAGGTAGTTGCAAGCCTTATCTCGGGCAAGACCGAGTGGGAGGGCGAAAACATCGACATGTCGCCTCTTTCGCTGGATAACAAGATAGCTCCCACCGATCTGGCTGTACCTGTTGCGGCGGATTCTTCACAGCTTGCGGCGGTATATGCGGCTAATTCGGGCAACAGCTTCGTACTTCACGGACCTCCCGGTTCGGGAAAATCCCAGACTATCACAAACATGATAGCAAACGCTCTCCACCACGGCAAGACCGTCCTTTTCGTAGCCGAGAAAATGGCTGCGCTGGAGGTAGTTGAGAAGCGTCTGAATAAAATAGGACTCGGTCCCTTCTGTCTGGAGCTCCACTCCAACAAGGCGCAGAAACGTGCCGTACTGAAACAGCTTGAAGAGACTCTCAACGTAGGCAAGGTGAAAGAGCCCGGAGAGTACAAGGCTCAGGCGGACAAGATAAGCGAACTCAGGGCAGAGCTGAACGGCACTATGGAGGAGATACACAAGGTAAGAAGCTACGGCATGTCCCTCTACGATGCGGCAGTAAGATATGAGCAGTCAAAGGAATACGGCGGAAAATTCAGCTTCAGCAGGTCCCAGCTTGACCTTATGAACGAGACCACCTACAGCGGCTGGAAGGGACAGCTTGAAAGTCTTGCCGCAGCAGGTGCAGAGTTCGGGGACGTTACCTCAACTCCGCTGAAATACTGCCGTCTTACAGAATGTACCCCAGAAACAAGGGACGCAGTTGCGGCAGCTCTTGACGAGTTCAAGGGCAATTTGGCTTCGGCAAGCGGACATACTTCGGAGCTCTGCGGCATAACAGGTTCGGACAAGCTCAGCCTTTCACAGTGTATGGCGGTATCGGAGATACTGACCGATGCTCTCGGCGACGGATACATCCTTCCGCAGGTCGTAAGCGGCGGCGACTGGGATATTCGCAGGGAACAGGCTGATAAGCTCATCGAGAGCGGACGGGGACTTAAGGAAGTCAGGGGAGAGGTCCTTGACAAGTTCGAGAATACCGTCCTTGCATACGACGTAAACGGCGCACTGGTCAACTATAAGACGGCACAGAGCAAATGGTTCCTGCCGAAGTTCTTCAAAACCAAAAAGCTGGTGAAGGAGCTTGCGGCTCACGCAAAGGCTTCGGGAACTGTCACAAAGGACAACATCGCAGAGCATTACGTCAAGCTGAACCGACTCGGCGAGCTGAGCAATGTGATAAAGAACGCTCCCACGGAGCTTACAGGCATATTCGGTGCCATATGGAACGGCGAGGAGACCGACTGGGATATGGCTTCCCGTGCAGTTGAACTTTCACAGGGACTCCGCGATAAGATGAACGCTTCCACCCTTGCTCCCGAGGCAAAGAAAAAGCTTGCGGAGTATGTGACTCAGCACTTCGGAACCCCTTCGGACAAGCAGTCCAACAAGTCGGCTGTTGAGAAACTGACTGAGGATAACGGACGTCTCGGCAGGACAGTTGAGACGCTTTCAGAGAAGTTCCGCATAGACTGCGATGCCTTCACTCAGGGCGAAAACTGGGCAGAGGACGCTGTAACTGCGGCTGACGGCATTATTTCCGCACTTCCGCAGCTCAAGGAGTGGACTGGTATAGTCACACTCAGCGAGAAGCTCAACGAAATGGGCATCGGCAACGTTGCGGACAACTACCTCAGTGGCAAGGTAAAGACCTCCGAGCTCATAAGCTCGTTCGACAGTGACCTTTGCCGTGCGCTGGTAACAGATACGATCTCCACGGTACCTGCACTTGCGAAGTTCCAGGGTGCTCTCTTTGAGGAGACCATAAGAAAATACGGTGAGGTACTTGACAAGTTTTCAACACTTACCATAAACGAGCTTGTGGCAGAGCTTTCGGCTAAGATACCGACTCCCGGCTCATCCGCAGCAAGCTCCGAGATAGGAATACTCCAGAAGGCAATAAAGAGCAACGGACGCATGATGTCCATACGCAAGCTCTTCGACAGCATACCGAACCTCCTCCGCAGGATGTGTCCCGTAATGCTCATGAGTCCTATCTCGGTTGCACAGTACATCGATCCTTCCTATCCGAAGTTCGACCTTGTTATCTTCGACGAGGCTTCACAGCTTCCTACCTGCGAGGCAGTGGGCGCTATCGCACGAGGCGAGAACGTTATAGTCGTAGGCGATCCGAAACAGCTTCCTCCTACAAGCTTCTTCTCGTCCAATCAGACCGATGAGGAGAACTACGAGAAAGAGGACCTTGAAAGCGTACTGGATGACTGCCTTGCACTTTCTATGCCGCAGCAGCATCTTCTCTGGCACTACCGTTCAAGACACGAGAGCCTTATTGCCTACAGCAATGCGAAATACTACGAGAACAAGCTGTTCACGTTCCCGTCCCCCGATGACAGGAAGTCAATGGTCAGCTGGGTACACGTTGACGGCTATTACGACAAGAGCTCCACACGTACAAACAAGGCGGAGGCAAAGGCTATCGTTGAAGAGATCGCCCGCCGTCTTGAAGATCCGCAGCTCAGAAAGCAGAGCATCGGCGTAGTAACATTCAGCCTTCCTCAGCAGAACCTTGTGGACGATATGCTCACAGATGCCTTCCGTGAGCGTCCCGAGCTTGAAACATGGGCAAACGAGCAGTACGAACCGATACTCATCAAGAACCTCGAAAACGTTCAGGGTGATGAGCGTGACGTTATCCTCTTCTCTATCGGCTACGGTCCCGACAAGGAGGGCAAGGTGTCAATGAACTTCGGCCCTCTCAACCGTGACGGCGGCTGGAGACGTCTCAACGTTGCTATCTCACGTTCAAAGTGCGAGATGATAGTATTCTCTGTTATAACTCCCGATATGATAGACCTTTCAAGAACACGTTCGGACGGCGTTGAAGGTCTTAAGGGATTCCTTGAATTTGCGGCAAAGGGCAGAAGTGCTCTGGCAATAAAGGGTAATACCGCTTCAGGCGGAAACGGCTTCGAGTCCGTTGTGGCTGAGGAGCTGAAAAAGCGCGGCTACAGCGCAGATACACTGGTCGGATGCTCCAACTATAAGGTGGACGTTGCAGTGGTCAACCCCGACGATCCCGAGAAGTACATACTGGGAATAAACTGCGGTGGAAAGTCCAACTATATCAACGGTACCTCAAAGGACAGACATATCTCCCAGGCAGGAGTTCTTAAGGGACTTGGCTGGAACGTCATGAACGTGTACATCCTCGACTGGCTGGACAACAAGGAAAAGACCGTCAAGAAAATAGAGGACGCTGTTGCAGAAGCTCTCGAAAGATACCGCCACCCCGAAACTGCCCCGAAGGCTGAGGAAAAACCGAAGCAGGAGCTTGTTTTCGAGAAGGAAGAGGTAAGTGAGCTTTCGGACCTCTGTGACAAATATGTGCCGTTCAAGGTGAAGTCCTACGGAAAGTCCACAACATTCACCGATGCGAACAGTGCGAAGATATTAGCCTGTGTAAGGGATATACTACAGGCGGAAGCGCCCATAAGCAGGAACGCTCTGACCAAGAAGGTCTACGCTTGCTTCGACGTGCCGAGGGCATCCGCTTCCTCAAAGAAGCTTGTTGAAGAGGCTGTAAGCAGGTCGGGAGCAAAGATAACTTCCGCAGGCGAGAACGAGTTCTTATGGCTTGCGGACCAGAGTCCCGAGCGCTTTGATAAATGCAGAGCGGTTTGCTCTGACGAGAATAAAAGGAATATGGACGATATCGCTCCCGAGGAGATAGCTGTGGGAATAAAGCTCATCATGTCCCGTCAGGTTTCAATGACGAGAGAGGACCTTATCCGTGAAACTGCTCATCTTTTCGGCTTTGCGAGGGTAAGTCCCACTATCGAGACAGCTGTTTCACTGGGAATACGTTCTGCAAAGAACAGCGGATATATAGACCTCAGCGAGGACGGCAGAGTTTCATATTCAGAATGATAGGAGAATAATTTTGAACAGATTACTGATCATTATCGGAAAGATCATAGTTGGCGTACTCAGGCTTCTGGGACGCAATGCAGGCAACCTTCCGGGTATCGTGCTGTGGCACCTTACCCGCGGGAAGTGCTGTAAGATGTTTAAGGTGGATTGCCCGATAATCGCTGTAACAGGAACCAACGGCAAGACATCTGTTACCAACTGCATCGCTCAGCTCTTTGAACAGAGCGGCAAAAAAATAATCATCAACAAAGAGGGCAACAACCTCGATACGGGTATATGCTCCCTGCTGCTCCGCCACTGCGATATGTCGGGAAAGGTGAATGCGGACTACCTGATACTCGAAACGGACGAATCACATGTACCCGTTGTATACTCACAGCAAAAGCTTGAAACACTGGTGGTGCTGAATTTCTTCCGTGACCAGCTCGACCGCAACGGCGAAATGGAAACCCTCATACAGAAGATAAACGGCTTCTGCAAGACTTTCACCGGTAATCTCATCCTCAACGGCGACGATCCGAATACCGCTCGTCTCGGAAGGGCGAACCCCGATAACAAGAACGTGAGATACTTCCACGCAGAGCCCTATGCCTTTGCAACAAAGGAGATATTCGAGGCTTCCGAGGGACGCTTCTGTCCCTTCTGCGGCGAAGCGCTGGAGTACGACTACTATCAGTACTCCCACATAGGAAAGTTCCGCTGCAATAACTGCGGATTCGGTAATAACGAGCCGTATATGACCGCAAAGGACATCGACCTTGAAAAGCCTGTTTTCACTGCGGACGGTCACGAGTATTCCCCGAAGCTCAACAGCATCTACAACGTATACAACATGACGGCAGTTGCATCTGCGGCGAAGCTCTACAATATCAGCAGTGATGTAACTGAGAACGTCATAAACAACTACACAGTCAACAACGGCAGAATGGAAAGCTTCATGCTCGGGGACAGACATGCAACTCTCAACCTTGCAAAGAACCCCGTCGGAGCGAATATGACTCTCCGTGTAATGAACGAGATGCAGGGCGAAAAGGAGCTTCTCTTCGTCCTTAACGACAACGTTGCGGACGGTCTGGACGTTTCATGGATATGGGATATCAATTTCAGCATTTTCGAGCGTGTAACGAGAGTTGTTACCTCGGGTACAAGAGCATATGATATTGCAGTAAGGATAAAGTGTTCGGGCTACGATGCTTCAAAGATAGTGGTCAAGCCGGACCTTGACGAGGCTGTTGAGGAGCTTGCACGTACAGAGGGCAGGAAGTTCGTCATTGCGAACTACACGGCAGTTCAGCCGACAAGAAGCGCTCTTAAGCGCTACATCGAAAAGCACGGAGGTGAGCATAATGAAAACGGTTAAGATACTTCATATGTATGCGGATATGCTCGACCTCTACGGCGACAGCGGCAACATGGAGGTCATAGGCTACAGATGCAGGATGCGGGGTATAGACTGTCAGGTGGATACCTACTCTATCGACAGCGAAATGCCTGACTTTGCATCATACGACCTTATCTACATCGGCGGCGGTGCGGACCTCGAACAGCAGCACATCTCCGCAGACCTTCTGAAATGCAGGGAGGGCATAAAGAAAGCCTATGAATCGGGAACTTTCCTGTTCCTTATCTGCGGAGGCTACCAGCTTATGGGCAAGTACTACCGTGATGCCGACGGAAATGACATCCCCGGACTCGGACTCTTCGACTACTTCACTGTTGCACCTGACAGCAGAAAGCTCCGCTGTATAGGCAACATCGTCATAAGGACGACTTTTACGGGCGAGACTGTGGATATGGTCGGATTCGAGAATCACGGCGGACAGACTCAGGGAGTAAAAACTCCGCTTGGTGAAGTCCTCTGCGGAAACGGCAATTGCAGTAAGAGCAAGTATGAGGGATACTACGAGAAAAACGTCATTGCGACCTACTCTCACGGTCCCTGCCTTTCCAAGAATCCCGAGATCGCAGATTACATGATAAGCTACTGCGTGAACAGAGGTTCCGATGAAAAGACCGAGCTGAAAAAGCTTGACGATACACTTGAAAAACAGTGCAGACAGGTAATGCTTGACAGACTTCTCAGCAAGTGATAACAGCATAAAACGAACAAAATACACGAAACAAAGAGGATTATATGAAAAGGATCATTATTGGATTGATTTTTGCGGCAGGCTGTATGCTTCCGGGATGCTCGGGAAGAACAGTGCCTGCGGACACTTCAACAGATGCGGCGGTAACTTCGGCTACCTCCACATCTTCCACAACTTCGACCGCAACAACTACAGCGGTCTCGACTACCACAGTAACAACCACAACAGTACCGAAGGATCCACCTGATTCGGTGAAGCTCCAGCCACTTGAAAATGTGGAGGTCTACAGCCATGTTTCATACAAGGAGCTTTTCCCCGATACGAACGTCAAGCTAAAGGACGAGGGAAAAGAAGCGGATACCTCCAATCTCGGCGAAAAGACCATAAAGGTCGCTTTTGAGTACGAGGGCGGAAGCTACGAAAAGGAAGTTAAGTACAACGTAGTCGATACAACTCCGCCCCTTGTTATAAACTCGGGCTGGGAACCCTATGCGAAGCAGGGCGAGCCTTTCGACCTGGGAAAGATTGTGGGATTTGCGGATAACTACGATAAGGCTCCCGTACTTACATACGAGGGCGACGTAAATACAGATGAGGTGGGACACTACCCCGTTAAGGCGATAGTTACCGATTCTTCGGGCAACAGAACGGACTGGGATCTGGAAGTTCTCGTGCTCAGCGAGATACCGAAGCCTGCGGACAATAATGCCCGTGTGGACTTTGCGGACTTCAAGGCTGCCAACAGCTACGAGAATTCAAGGTTCGGCATCGATGTATCGGCGTGGCAGACCAACGTGGACTACAATGCGGTAAAGGAAGCAGGAGTGGAGTTCGTAATAATGCGAATGGGTTACTACTACAGCGAGGTCAAGCTTGATGACTACTACCACAGGAACATGGAGGAAGCTACTGCGGCAGGTCTTGACGTTGGAGTGTACTTCTACACGACTGATAACACCGAAGAAAAGGTCCGCGAACATGCTCGCTGGATAGTTGAGACTCTCGACGGCAGAAAGCCCTATTTCCCGATCGCTTTCGACTGGGAGGAGTGGTCCAATTTCCAGAAATACGGCATGAGCCTTCACGACCTGAACAATATTTTTGAAGCCTTCTGCGACGAGCTTGAAAAGGCAGGCTACAAGGGAATGCTCTACAGCAGCAAGAACTTCCTTGACAACGTGTGGGAGAACCGCAAGAACCGTCCCGTATGGCTTGCTCACTATGTGGACGAGACCAACTACAGCGGCGACTATGCAATATGGCAGGCAAGCGCATACGGCAGAATGGCAGGTATAGACGGC
>AUXO012461567.1_pt1 | contig 10715 bp, 8 predicted proteins | sample 768731 | NCBI WGS metagenome assembly AUXO01 (sample SAMN02715735, study PRJNA202380) | gut metagenome | biome: sheep rumen | host: Ovis aries | place: New Zealand: Palmerston North
TGCGATAATATTTCTTGAATAAGAAGAATAAGCTCACTATAATAGGATTAACTTTTTCAAGGAGGAACTATTGATGGCACAAGTATTACCATTTCGGGCTATTCGCCCGCATCAGAAAGCGGCCGCTGATGTCGCTGCTTTACCTTATGATGTTTATTCACGCGCCGAAGCGAAAGAAGCGGTGAAAGGACATCCGCTTTCGTTTTTAAATATCGATCGTCCCGAGACGCAGTTTTCTGATGATCATGACATGTATGCGGAAGATGTTTACGCCAAAGCTAATGAGATGCTCGAAGAGGAGTGCGCTGAAGGCATTTTTATTCAGGACGAGCAGCCTTGTTACTACGTGTATGAACTGACCATGGATGGGCGCGCGCAGAGCGGACTTGTGGCCTTATCCTCTATCGATGATTATTTAAATGGCGTCTGCAAGAAACATGAAAACACGGTGGCCAAAAAAGAAGCCGATCGTATCCATCATGTTGATACGACCAGCGCGCAGACAGGGCCAATTTTCTTGGCGTACCGCGCTCAGGAAGCCATTGATGCCCTCATTGCCAAGGCTAAAAAACAAACACCGATTTATGATTTTACCGCGGATGACGGGGTTATTCATCGCGTCTGGATCATTAAAGAAGAAGCGGATATTAAGGCGCTTAAGGATGCCTTCGCGCAGGTGCCTTGCACGTATATTGCCGATGGCCATCACCGCGCTGCTTCAGCGGTCAAGGTTGGTCTCAAACGCCGAAAAGAGCATCCTGATTATACAGGAAATGAAGAATTCAACTATTTCTTATCGGTTTTATTCCCTGATAATCAGTTAAAGATTCTTGACTATAACCGTTTTGTGAAAGATCTGAATGGGTTAGATCAAGATACGTTTATGAATAAGTTGAGTAAGCTTTTTACGATCACGCCAAGTGATCAAAGTCATCCCACTCATAAGGGACAGGTCAAAATGTATCTCGATCATAGGTGGTATGCCTTAGATGTCAAAGACGCGATTGCCAAAGCGCGTGATAACGATCCGGTTGACCGCTTGGATGTCGCTTTACTACAAGATGAAGTATTAACACCTATTTTAGGAATTAAGGATCCCCGCACTGACGAGCGTATTCATTTCGTTGGCGGCATTCGCGGCCTGGGTGAACTCGTAAAAGATGTTGATCAGCTGCCTGGAAGCGTCGCTTTTGCGATGTATCCAACGCAGATCAGTGAACTTTTAGCGGTGGCTGATGCCAAGCGTCTGATGCCGCCGAAATCAACGTGGTTCGAACCAAAGCTGCGCAGTGGTTTGTTTATCCATGCTTTTGAACGATAAGAGGAATCTTATCGTTTTTTTATGGCTGATTTGATGTGAAAATGATAAGATGGGAATAGGAGGTGGCGTTATGTTCACAAAGAAAATGGGCGCGGCATTGTTAAGTGTTATGATGATGACATCACTCACGGCCTGCAGTCCTAAACCAAAAGTGAAAACGACAGAATCAGCGGATCAGAGTATTGATCTGACGAATTTTAAGGTGACCATTCCCCAAAAAACATATGTTTATGATGGGAAACCCAAAACCCCAAAAGTTACGGTGACAAGCGGGGATAATGATGCGTTGAAAGAAGGCACGGATTACCGTGTAACGTATTCCAATAACACGAAAGTGGGCACTGCTGATATCACTATAAAAGGTTTAAAAAATTATAAAGGTACGCTGCATCAGACGTTTACGATTGTCAAATCTTTAAAGAAGATTGATGAAACAGCGCTTAAAAATATCCTCAATGAAATGATTGCCTTTGATAGCGGAGATTCCGGCTCAAGTACCAAAGTTGTTGAAGCAGCATCCGATTTACTCACGTATGTGGCGCAGATCAACTTAGCGAAGGCGGATAAAAAGGCTTTAACCAAAGCCGTTACGTCATGGTATACCGGTTTAACAAAAGAGCAGCAGGCCACTTTAGATGGCAACAAGGATTCGATTTTAGATACCGCCGATGGGATTATTGCACATTATAAAGATTACAGCGATAGTTTAGAAGATGCGGGCGTCTTAGATCAGACCAAAGAGACGCTGAAAGTCAAACATCTTAAGGATGACTGGAAAGCCCTAAAAAAGTTGCTTGAAAAAGTGAAATAGGTCACAAATATACAAATGTAAAAATAATCTATAAAACATGTGACTTTTTAAGAAAATGTGTTATACTGTAGTCGTTAAATGGATTATCCATTGACTTGTTTTCGGTTCCCGGAGACAATTCTATGACAGGTGCAAAGATTAATACTTCCCTTTACTTATTAAACTGCGGCGTCAAGCCCATATCTGTCATAGAACCTAAAAGCTAAAGTCGCTTCGGCGGCTTTTTTTATATTCTCAAAAGGATGCACGTGGTAAAATAGCATCAGGAGGTTTTTTACAATGAATAAAAAAGTAGTTATTTTAAATGGCGATAAAATGAATTTTGATGGCGTGTTAGATTATCAGATCTTATCGGATCAGGTCACGGTCTATAGTGATACGTCCACTGAGGAAATCTTAGGTCGAATTGAAGAGGCTGAGGTTGTTGTGACTAAGGAATTAAGCGTGCCAAGTGAAGTGCTGATGCAGTTTCCGAAAAGTGTCAAACTGATCGTCGAAGCAGGAACCGGCTATAATAATATTGCTTTAGAGGCAGCTAGTGAAAAGAAGATCACCGTCTGCAATATTCCGGCTTATTCCACCAAGCGGGTGGCGCATACAGCGATCATGTTTATGCTCAATTTATCATCAAGCATGCAGGTGCAGATAAAAATGTTAGCGAAAGGGGATAAACGTAATTTTACGCAGCATTTGATGGTCCCTCACGTCGAACTCAATGATAAAGTCTTAGGTGTTTTTGGCGAAGGACACACCGGCCGTGAAGTGATTGCTATTGCTCAAAGTTTAGGCATGAAGGTTCTGGTGCATACCCGTCATCCGAAAAATACCGAGGGTGTTACCTATGTCACTAAAGAAGCGTTATTACAGCAGGCGGATTACATTTCTTTACATACGGCTTTAAATGGTGATACTTATCACATGATTGGCAAAGAAGAATTAGCTCTGATGAAGCCTTCAGCTTTTCTGATCAATACAGCGCGTGGGGCGCTCATTGATGAAGCGGCCTTGATTGAGGCTTTAAAGGCCCATACGATTGCCGGGGCGGGCTTAGATGTTCAGGAACATGAACCCTTATCCCCAGATTCACCGCTTTTTGATTTAGATAATGTCATAATTACACCGCATATGGGCTGGAAAGGTAAAGAGACAAGAGAGCGATTATTATCAATTATTAAAGATGATATCGATGCTTTTGAGAAAGGAGCACCTATTAATGTGGTCAACACATTAAAATAAATGCTTATGAGACTGGTTTTAGATGAATTTATTGAAGGTGCCATTCGTCCTGGTTTTACCCCATTTTATATTTATAAAATTATTGTCAATACGGTGCAGGTCGGAACGTTGGTTTTTCGGTTAGGCAGTGATGAAGAGCATCGTTATGATGGGCACATTGCTTATACCATTGATGAAATTCATCGTGGTCATCACTATGCTTATGAAGCCTGTTTATTATTGCGTAAGGAGATTCGTCAAGCGGGTTATGATCATGTCCTGATTACCTGTGATCCAGATAATATTGCTTCTAAAAAAACGATTGCCCGCTTAGGGGCTGAATATGTCGAAACCTTACCGGTGCCAAGCACTCATCGCAAGTTTTTTACACCTCAGGAACATGACAAAGAAATTTATATATGGAGGATGCATTCGTGAAGTTTATCCATTTAGCGGACTTACATTTAGGGCGCCAGTTACATGGCTATGCCTTATTAGATATTCAAAAAGAGTTGCTGGAAAAGGTAACAGCTTATATTCGCGATCATGATATTAGGGTGGTGGTTATTGCTGGCGATGTTTATGATCGCGCTATTCCATCGCAGGAAGCGGTCACGTTACTAAGTGTTTTCTTATCCACTTTAATTCTTGATTTACATGTGAAAGTCTTAATGATCGCTGGTAATCATGATGGTGCGGATCGTTTAAACTTTACTTCTTCGATTCTCGAAAAAGAAGGTCTTTATATTTGCGCCAATGCGAAAGCGCAGATGCCTTATGTCGAAATTGAAGATGTGAAATTCTACTTATTACCATTTATCAAACCATCTGGTGTTCATCAGCTCTTCCCTGAGGCCCCTCGAGATAATTATCATGTGGCTTTAGCTTATTATTTAGATAAGCAGGATTTAACTGCGCCAGGCAAGAAAGTCTTAGTAACCCATCAGTTTGTCGGACATCATGCCCAGACCAGTGATTCTGAATTAACCTTATCAGTGGGCGGCACAGAAGTTATTGATCCAAAGATCTTTGAGTCCTTTGATTACGTTGCCTTAGGCCATTTACATGCCCCGCAGTATGTTGGCCGCGAAACGATTCGCTACAGCGGGTCGCTTGCAAAATATTCTTTTGATGAGGCACATCAGAAAAAAGGCTTCCTGGTTGTCGATACGAAAGATTTCTCAAGCACCTTTGTGCCTTTAAAGCCAAGCTTAGATGTGCGCGTACTAAAAGGCAGCTTAGATGAACTCATTCATCGGCAGGACGCACATAATGATGATTTACTAGCTGCCGAGCTTTCGGATGAGAAAATTATTCCGCATGCCATTGACACATTAAGGACTTATTATCCTCATATTTTATCGATCAGTTATCCGCAAATTGCCACGACAACGCATTTTGATAAACATTCGATGAGTGAAATACAAAGTAAAAACGCATTGGATTTATTTATTGATTTCTATCGTGATATGACCATGCGGGAGCCGGACGAAGAGGAAATTCAGCTTATTAGTACACTATTGGAGGACAACGTATGAAACCACTTAAATTAGTCATGCAGGCCTTTTCTACTTATTTAGACAAAACGGAAATTGACTTTTCCGGCCTCAATAGTCAAGGCCTTTATCTGATTTCTGGGGAAACCGGAGCTGGCAAGACCACGATCTTTGATGCCATCTGTTTTGCCCTTTATGGGGAAACTTCCGGCAGTGATCGCGGCAGTGATGTCTTCCGCAGTCAGTATGCAGATTTAAAAACGCCAACGATTGTCGAACTGACCTTTGAACTTGGCAAGAAAAGGTATATTGCGACCCGAAAACTCGTTTATACCAGAGGCGGTCATTTACGTTCTAATCATGATGATACAAGTCTGATTTTCCCTGATGGCACGGAGTTAACAGGAAAGAAACAGGTCAATGATAAAATCAGGGATCTCTTACAAGTCGATGCCAATCAGTTTAAACAGATCGTCATGATTGCCCAGGGGGAATTTTCCAAATTACTGACTGCTTCCAGCAAAGATAAAGAAAAAATCTTCCGGGATATTTTTCATACCGAAAAATTGCAGCGTTTAGAAAAGACTTTAATGATGAAAACAAGCGAATTAGGTAAAGAAACCTCGGATATTCATAGTGCTCTTAATGGGCAATTACGGGCGATTGATCCGGAGATGAGTTATACGATTCATACCTTAGATGATTTAGCAAAAGATTTAGATCAGCAGAAAGCTGACTATGCCGTGTTAGGAGAGACCTATCATCAGCAGGAAGAGACTTATCAGACAATCTTTGATCGTTATCAAACGCAAAAAGCAGTGAATGAAAAAGTCTATGCCTATAAGCAAGCCAAAGCGCATTATGAATCCTTACGTTCACAAAAGATGGAATTCCAGCAAATAGAGCAAAAGATTGCCTATATCAAGCAGGCTAAAGATTTGCAGGTATTAGAAAAAGAGAGTCTCCGAGAAGCGCAGGAATTACAAAATTTAATGCATGACAAAGAGCAGTTAACGGCCAATCAAAAGAGGCTTCAGGAAAAGCTGGATATGTTCCAAGTTGAAAAAGCTAAGCTGCCAGCATTAGAACAGGCGATTGAAGAGGCGTCAATTCAAAAGGCGGAATTAGAAAAAAGCGTTGCCATCAAACAGGAATATGATGAGAAGACAAATGAACGTTCGCGTTTATTAAAACGTTTAGCTGCGCAGGCACAAAAGGAAGCTGCTTTACTGCTTAAGCAGCAAGACCTTGAGGAAACAATCGGGCAAAATAATGAAGCGCTAGAAGCACAAGAGACGCTGCATACACAGCTTCAGGATCTTAAAGATGCTTTGATGCAGATGCATAATGAAAAGATCGCGAAACTGGAAGAAGCAAGCCTGACGCAGGATGAATTCCATAATAAAGAAAATACTTATTTGGATGCGATGCAAGTGTATCAGGATGCCAAAAGCAAAGCGGATGCGGCGGAAGCCTATGCTTTAGAAGTGCGTTTAAGTCGTGATCGTAACAGTGCCGGCATTTTAGCGGCGCACTTACAGGAAGGACAGCCCTGTCCGGTGTGCGGCGCCCTCCACCATCCCCATTTAGCAGCGATGGAAGGGACGAACTATAGTGAAGAAGATTTAGAAAAAGCGCAAAAAGAAGAAAACAAATACAAAAAGATTTTAGTGGAAAAAACAGCCAGCAAAAGCAGTGCCGAAACATCGGCTAATGAAGCGCGCGAGCGTTTAAAAAAGATATGTGAGGACTTAGCTATTGACTGGAATGATCAGGATCGTTTACCGTTAAAAGATATTCTCACGAAAAGATTGTTTGCGGCGCGGCAGGAATATCAGGATCAACAAAAAGAAAGTCAGCGTTTAGAAGCGCAGCTGAAAACGCTGCAAAAGCTCAAAAAAGATCAAAAAGAGCATGAAAAGAAACTGCAGGAATATGTCACTAAACGCAATCAGTTATCGTTAGAAAAGGCCAAAGCGGAAACGAGTGTGCAGGCGTTAAGCGAGCGTCTGCAGGCGATTGCAAAAAGCCATCCGCATTTAGCGGCAATTGATGAAAAGCTAGCAGAGATGACGCAGCTATTAGATCAGCAAAAAAGAGAGAAAGCCAAGATTGAAACGAAGGAAAAAACGCTTCAAGCTCAAAAAACGCAATTAACAACTTCCCTTGCTGATAACGCGCAACGTTATCAAAAACAAAAATTGGTTGCTGCTAGCAAGCAGGAAGCGTTTGCCTCAGCGTTAGATAAGCAAGGCTTTGATGAAGACTTCTATCATAAGATGTGTTTAGAAATTGATCATTTAAAAAAACTGGAAGATGCGCTCGCTCAGTTTAAAGCGTCCTATAGTCAAGCGGAAGGCGCATTAGCGCAGGCAAAAAACAATGGCGGAAATGGTCAGCTGATCGATTTAGCCCCATTAGCGGCGCAGGTAAAAGAAGAAAAAGAAAAATTAGAGATGCTTTCTAAGACCTATAATCAAAAGGAGAAAACGATTGCCGATCGAGAAAATCTGATGAGTGATATGAAGAAGCGTGATGCGCAGTATCAGAAACTGCAGAAACAGTATCAGCTTTATCATCATCTCGATGAAATGATTCGTGGGAAGAATGATTCCAAAACATCGTTTGAACGTTATGTTTTGCAAGTGTATTTCAATGCGGTTTTACAGTATGCCAATGTCGAACTCAAACGTTTAACCAATGATCGCTATGAATTTGTCATTCGAGAAAATGTCAGCGGGAATGCTGGTGCGGGGTTAGACTTAGATGTCATCGACTACCAGTCGGGGGAATCGCGTCAGGTCAACTCGATGTCTGGCGGGGAAAAGTTTAAAGCGGCGCTCGCCTTAGCCTTAGGCTTATCACAGATGATCCAGTCGCAAGCTGGCGGAATTGAGCTCAATGCCCTCTTTATTGATGAAGGCTTCGGCACTTTAGATGCTGAATCATTAGAAACAGCGATCGATGTGCTCATTGATATGAAGTCGGACAATAAAGTCATTGGGATTATTTCCCATGTGGGGGAATTGGAAAACCGTATCGATGCGAAAATTGAAGTCTTCAAAGGGCCAAAAGGTTCGCATCTGCGCTTAGATCTCTAGATTACGCTTTATATTTTTGAATAATTCGTATATAATAACACCGTTAAGAAAGGGGTACAATTATGGCCAAAAATATTAAAAATGATGCCATTACATCAAGAGATGATGATTTTGCCCAGTGGTATACCGATGTCTGCCGTAAAGCAGAATTAATGGATTATTCCAGTGTCAAAGGGTTTATCATTTATCGTCCATATGGCTATGCTATGTGGGAACAGATCCAGCAGTTTATGGATCGCCGATTCAAGGAAACAGGACATGAAAATGTCTACATGCCAATGTTAATTCCAGAATCATTATTACAGAAAGAAAAAGATCACGTGGAAGGTTTCGCACCAGAATGCGCGGTCGTAACCAGAGGCGGACAAAATGAACTCGAAGATCCGCTGATCGTGCGTCCAACCAGTGAAACACTCTTTAGTGAACATTATGCGAAGATTGTCAAATCGTATCGTGACTTACCAAAGAAATACAACCAGTGGTGCTCAGTTGTCCGCTGGGAAAAGACGACCCGTCCATTTTTAAGAGGTTCAGAATTCCTCTGGCAGGAAGGGCATACAGTTCATGCAACGGAAGAAGAAGCACGTGCAGAAACACTGCAGATGCGTGATGTTTATGTAGAAACTTGTAAAGATTTACTAGCGATTCCACTGATTACCGGACGTAAGACCGAACGAGAAAAATTCGCTGGGGCAGAAGAAACATATACCATCGAAGCATTAATGCATGATGGAAAAGTGCTTCAGTCGGGGACTTCTCATTACTTTGGTCAGGGCTTTGCGAAAGCCTTCGGTATTCAGTTCCTGGATAAGGATAATAAGCAGAAATATATCTACCAGACGTCATGGGGCGCTTCAACGCGTTTACTTGGTGCGATCATCATGGTTCATGGTGATGACAATGGGTTAGTGTTACCACCAAGAGTGGCACCAACGCAGGTTGTTATTGTCCCAATCCAGCAACAGAAACCAGGCGTTTTAGACAAAGCCAATGAAATCTGCGAAAGCTTAAAAGCCAAAGGCATCCGTGTGAAAGTCGATGACTCTGATAAATCTCCAGGATGGAAATTCTCAGAAGCGGAAATGCGCGGTATTCCAGTGCGTATTGAAATTGGTCCTCGGGACTTAGAAAAAGGTGTCTGCGTCGTTGCTAAACGTAATGATGGCGTAAAAGATACGATGACGATCGATGAAGCATTACCAGAAAAGATCATTGCCTTAATGGATCAGATTCATAATGAAATGTACGCCAAAGCTGAGGCACATTTAAAAGCGCACATTACGGAATCTACGAACTTTGATGAATTTGGCAAGATCTTAGACACAGTGGGCGGTTATATTAAAACGCCATGGTGTGGTGATGATGCTTGCGAAGTCAAAGTCAAAGAGGCTTATCAGGCGACTTCACGCTGCTATGAACCAAACGAAGCGAAAGAGGACGACGTTTGTCCTTGCTGCGGGAAAAAAGCCAAACATATTATCTATTATGCCAGAGCATACTAAAAAAGTCGGATCATTCCGACTTTTTTGCTTGCTTACGGGTATTCCAGTAATAGGCATCATCTAAGCCGGTGTAGGTTTCATTACGCACTAAAATCCCATATTCGACAATGGTGGAAAGACGCTTACTGATTTTAAGGCCATTATTGTTATCCCTGATCTTCTTTTTGTGATCAATATAGCGATACACCTTTGTCTTTTGATTATCTAGAAAATTTCTTCCTTCTGTCTTTATTGTATCAGGAGCAGTTGAAAAAAGCTCCAAAAACGGAGCTTTTCGTGTTATTTGTATTTATAGAAGCCTTCACCGGCATTAATACCGGTTTTGCCTTCATCGATGTATTTCTTTAACATCGCCGCAATCTTGCCGGCATTAGAATTTGGATCTTTCGCTTCAGGTTTCATGATGACGATATTATAAGCTGTTGTTAAGCCGACAATATCGAGAATTCTAAATGGTCCAGCTGGCGCCCCCGTACCGAGCATCCAGGTTTTATCGATCGTTTCTGGATCCGCAACATCGTTAGCTGCTAAGTATTCAGCAGCTGTTAAAAATGGCACTAACATCGTATTAAGGATGTAACCAGGCTGCTCTTTTTTTAGACATAATGGTACCATATGGATCGCTTTGGCAAAGTCCACCACTTCATCGTAATATTTTGAATCTGTGCCGGCATGGCCCATGATTTCGGCCGTATTGTTTTTCCAAATTTCATTAGCGAAATGTAAAGCTAAATATTTTTCTGGACGGCCAGTATAAGACGCAAACGTGCTTGGCAGCATCGTTGATGAGTTGGTGGCGATCACCGTCTTGTCTGGCAGATATTTTGCCATTTCGGTGTAGAAAGCAATTTTCTGCTTAGGATCTTCAGCGATACATTCAATGACGAAGTCAGCATCTTTAAACGCTTCTTCATAGCTGGTGGTGAGGGTTAAAGAATCATGCGCCTTGATGGCTCTTTCTTTCATGGCATCAATTTCTTCATCACTTAATTTATCAGTGGCGAAGCCGCGAGGATAAACAGTGGATGTTTTCATCGCTTCTAAGGTATTGACATAGATGTCTTTTAAACGTGCTAATTTAGGGGTGGCACGGCCGATCGATGCTTCTGAGCGCAGCCAAATTGTTACATCAAACCCCCAGAAAGCACTCTGGTAGGCAATCTGTGAGCCGAGGACACCGCCGCCGGCTACCACTACTTTTTTAAAATTCATAATAATGATCACTCCTTTGATTTTTCTCTACTCTTATCTTACCAAAATAACAAAACG
>AUXO012979226.1_pt1 | contig 10715 bp, 2 predicted proteins | sample 768731 | NCBI WGS metagenome assembly AUXO01 (sample SAMN02715735, study PRJNA202380) | gut metagenome | biome: sheep rumen | host: Ovis aries | place: New Zealand: Palmerston North
CGGTAACTCCCGGGCAACAGGATCGCCGGATTGCGGCTCATCATTATCCAGAACATATTCCGGAGTGTCAGCTGCTTCCTCCGTATTATCCGGTTTCACGCTTTCCTCTTCCGGGCGATCCGACGCAGGCTCTTTGATGTCTTTGTCTTCCTCCGGTGCCTTGATTTCCGGAGTCTTTTCTTTTTTGCCGCCAAAGAGTTTACGGATACGATCCAGCAGCTGAAGTAATTTGTTCCTGCGTTTTCCATCATCGGGAATATCAGGGATTATGATATTCGGAGGTTCCGGATCCTTATATTCCACTTCTCTCATCTTATCGAAGTGCCAGTTGATATAGTCACTGAGGATCTCCATAAAACGCATAAAGTTCTTTTCGATCGCTTCAATGAGACCAAGATCCAATGTGCTGTCCTCTAAAATATAGATGTAATCGTCATCCAGGTCTCCGTCAACTTCATAGACCATATAGTTAAGCATACCTTCAATATTATCCGGTCTTTTGGTCAGACAGGCGAGGTACTGCCATGTATTCGGGAAAACACTGTGGAACAGCTCCATAAGAAGGAGACAGATCGTGAAGCGTTCATGTTCCGTTGTTTCCGGAAGACAGATGCGCAGGATGTTTTTATTCTTATAGTCTCTGGAAAACTCTTCAACAATCGGGTCCCCGGTAAAGTCTACTCTTCTTGCACTGCGGAGATCATTGCTTGTGTTCATCTCCAGATATCCGGTCGTATGGACAGAGAAATTGGTGCACCAGATCTCCAGGATGATATCCATGATCTTTCTTCTGCTGACTGTCTTTTCCTCGCCGGTCTTCTTCAGCGTGTAATTACGTATCTGCCTGTAATAGAGCCGACGATCATAGAGATCCGAAGCTCTTCTCAGAATAACGCCGTGCCTGCTCGAGATATGATGAACGATATAATATTTGCCATCATAGACAACAAACTGGCCGGGCAGAATCGTCTGGGTGACCTGACTGAAGAGTTTCGCATCAATATATTCTGTATTTTCATTTTCTTTTTCAACGATATAATATGCATTTGACAGCAGTCTGGAGAGATATTTCTGATACCCGTAGCTTGAGAAGCTGTACATGAATTCCGTCTCCCCTTCGATCGATCCGTCCAGGGATCTGTGGGTGTGGACAGAGATCAGATTCTCTTCATATACACTGGAATATCTCCGAATCAGCTGATTGAGGGAGAAGAGGACATCATCGCCGGGATAATGGATCAGCTTCAATTCATCCTGGATCATGGATTCCGAGAGCGGTTTGTAGGACATCATATACAGGATCTTAAACAGCGTATTCCTCTCTGTCTTTGCGTAGTCCGGCACGATCGAAGGGATCAGATTCGGATTAGTAGCAAACATCTGCTGGTTACATCTCATGTAGTCTCTAAGCAGATAATTATCAGACATGACATTTACAAAAACCTGATTTTTCCCTCTGGAAAGGAACAGTCTGATCGTTGAGAACATGTTGCTGAACTCATCGTCTACTATAATAAACTGGTCCCTTTTCCGTTCCATGGACCAAAGGTTTGGAACAAAATCAATCTTCTCATAAATACTGTTCTGATTTACCGGCAGGTTCATGTACCTGCACAAGGAGGTAAACTGCTGCCCGACGATCCACTTCAGATCTCTCATGGGAGATTTGGTCTCACTGATCCAGCTGACATGGGGAATCTGATTCTTCACGGCAACTGCAGCTAATTCAAAACCGCTTCCAAAATAGCGGCTTTGTTTTTCAAACAGATTCTGCCTCATGTAATCTCCGTCCGCATCCCATCCCATATCTGTGTAAATGGACCTGGGAACCGGAGGTGCCACGACCTCGGTGATCTTTTCTCTGAGAAGATGAGACATTGTATCAACCAGTCCCTCAACCATTCTGTCAAGGATACAGTAAACAGGGCTCAAACCGGATTCCTTCATCTGGTTCGACAGGATACTGAAACCAATCTGACCTGTGTTGATGACCAGAGAAGGCTCCAGGATCAGAACAAGGCCAGTGGAATCAAAGAATCTGCGATTGTTTTCAATGCCGCGGATATCGTAGAGTTCATTAAATGTCATCAGTCCGACATTGCAATTCGAATTATAGCTTTTCAGATCCGAGACATACCAAAGAGATTCCACTTTGGTAAAATCATAGATTAATTCTTCAATCCAGCGTTTTACATCTTCTTTGGCTGAATTTCTGCCCAGGATGACAAGGACCCTCTCATCGGAGGCCAGGGTATTTACCAGGGGAAGGACAAAATAGTTTGTCAGATCACGATAAAACGGGTTCATGATCACTACGTTTTCCCCTTGCATTAATTTATGCATGGCCCGGATGTAATCCACATCATACTGCTTAGAGCCTTCATTACCAAGAAAATATTCTGACGTTTTCGCGGAAGCTTCTGTTTCTTCCTCTTCCATTCTCCTGAGGTAATCACCAACTGCCTGCTGATTACTGAACTCATCTCCTGTTCTGGCTTCCAGCAGGTTCGGGGCAAACATGGCCTCCAGAACTTCCCTCAGTTTGAAGAACGCAGAAGCAGACTGGGAATAGGACGCATCCCCGCCCACGAAATATTCATACTCCGTTTTCGTAAAGCCGCTCAGATAGCTGTACATCTCAGCCACGAACATCAATACAATGACAGGGGCGATCTTCAGGGAATAGAAAGGAGACGTTCCGTACTTTAAAGCACTTTCTGCCAGATAATAACCGCAGGCCACGAGATACATGACCGTCGCCGCCTGAAAAACTTTACGAAAGTCTTTCCACTGCGGTTTCAGAAAATATTTATTATAATCCTTATCATAATAATAAGCACGGTCCTGATCGTTTCCATCCGGCTGTTTCTTTTGTGTATTCCCGCTGAAGAGAAGTATAAATATTTTTATGATCAGGAAACTGATCATCACCAGACAGTTGACATAAAGGACCGTGCAGACATTATTGGCAAGATACTCAGTAATTTGTGTGAGATACCGATTCCCTGCCGCCCGGTCTGCAAGAAAATTCACGAGGTTTGCCCATTCAGCCCACAAAACACAGGAGGCAACCGTTCCGTAAATGACAGCAACAAACGGCCAGTACCTTTGTTTATATCTCAGATCCCGTGATTTTTTAACAGCAGTCTCCAGGAACACGAAAAAACCCAGGAGCGCTATTATACCCAGATGGATCAAAAGTATGTTCAACTCATCATTCTTCATGGTATTCATACAGCTCCTCTCGACTTAACTCCAGTTTTTTGATAAATACGTATGGAGATTGAAGGGTACATCCTGAATTATTTAAAGGGATTGTGTAAGACTGCCCGTATTCCGGTGTATAGAGGCGGTTCTTTTTCGGCTGGACATAGACATCCGGCTCAATTTCCTCATAGTAATTAAGCTTAAAATCGGTTTTCACATGAAGAGCCCGACTCCATTTCTCAATGATCTGCATCATGGAATCAGTTTCCTCTAAATGCTTCTTTACCTCAACACGCAGATTGTTTGCAGCAAACTTCTTGTGTTTTAAAATATTCAGATACGAGGACCCCCTGGAATGGGAAGCAATAGCGCTTAAAAATTCCTCATATATGTTTGTGTTATCTGCGATCGTGGAAGCATATTTCGTCAATTCCTCGTTGAATCTCTCTATATTCTCTCTCAGTTTTAATCTCTGCAGGAGGATCAGCACTGCCAGCGGGATCACTATGATATCCACCAGAAGCAGCCACGCAGAAAAAGCCCCCTCCGGATTTCGGGCCTCCCCTGCTGACAGGATGATAAGTCCCGGAACGATACACAGCAATGCAGCAAGACAGATCCAGCCGAGATTGCCCATGATCTGACCTGCACTGGCGCGGGCCTTTAAATTGCTTTTCACCTCTTCTTCTGCGTTTTTGATCGATTCGTTCAAAGATTCCGTTTTGCTTGGAAGGACCTTCTGAAGAGAGAGGATCATCGTAAAGAAATTAAACAGCTCACCCTTCATCTGTTTTTTCTGGAACTTGTTTAACTCTTTGATCTTCTTATCATCAAAAGTACATAAATCTCTCATTCGATCTGCAGAGTCCTCGAGGGATATCATGGTCTTCTGAACACTCCTGTTTACGATCTCTTCCTTTTCCCGGACAATGTTGTTCCAGATCCGGAAATCGCTCCCCGGGCCGTTCGAGGTTAATGGGAATTCTTTTACCGGAATTTCCATCTCTACCAGGCCGGGAGTCTCAAAAGTCACTGGGACACGCAGCGAGTACTCCGGGATCACATGCTGTTCCATCAATAGTCGTTTTTCTTCTTCCTCGAGGATCTGCTTCAGGTATACCTGGGCTCCCAGGAGCGTGTTCGTAAATTCCTGCATGCAGTCCTGCAGAAGAGTCTTATCCAGATACAGATTGATCTTATACAGCCTGTAAGCCTGAAGCTCGGCAGATTCTATGGGATTGGTTGCCAGGAGCAATACGGACAGCCAAAACCTGAAATAGTCTGCTTCCCTTCTGAAATTACCATGATTCTCCACGTCATATACCATAAACCGGCAAAGATTGGCATAGTGGTTTGTTTCCCAGAAAGAAGAACTCTCTATCTCGTTTCGTGTCTGCCACACATCTGCAATATCCGTCTTCTCAGGATTGACTCCTTTATTCCTGATCGTGACCAGAAGGATTTCCGAAGGGCGAGGCCCATCGTAATCATACTTTTTCAGCAGATTGATAAATTCACGTTCTTCGTCTATGCTTTTCTCCGGTTTATATATAACTTTTACAGCCTTTCCCGGCTCCTTTTCCTCCACCATCGTATAGTGGATCTTAGGGGCAGGGATCGAGCTGAGCATATGCGTCAGCCGTACCAGGGGGACACAGCTTTCCCCATATGGCACGTCATTCTCATGGTAATAACGAAAATCATAGGGATTCATGGGAGAACTTTCGTATTCTCCCATGACATCTTCATCTTCGAACCTGACAATGACAGCCCGCCACTCTTCTTTATCCTCGATCAGATCCAATAATTCCGGCAATGCTGTCTTGACTGTTGTCCCGGATTCAATCCATCGGCATACACCGATATGATTTTCATTCAATGCCTCCATAAACAGAGAGTGATAATTCTTAAAAGATTCAATTGTCTTTTTGTTTTGTATTAATACGGAGTACATTTTCTCACCTTTATATAATCAAAACTTATCGACTTAACTCCTGCTGCTTCTCCTCAACATAGAAGGCCTCATCTTTCAGATTCAGAGCTTTTAATGTTCTGGAAATGATTCCGCATGTTCTGGTAAAGAGATAATCATGGTAGATATCTTTCCAGGTCTCACTCTCCACTTCAATATCAAAGAGGAAAGCATCAAACTGCTTCATGATTATGTCTTTCATAACGAGCGGCAGCTCTTTATCAGTGCAGAAATGAGTTACATATTTCTGGATCTCCTCAAGCTCAGCGACGAGGATCCTGACAACCCGATCCTCAAAGTAGCATTCCCTGGTCACCGATTTCTTCAGCAGGAGCGGAAGATCAAAGATACTGCGAACTCCGTCGTTTTCAACGAACGGGAACTCTTTTGCTCTGAACGAATTCAGATATTTGATCAGGAAGCTGTCCTCAATGCTGACATTTTCGTTGATCTCTTCCGTGATCTTATTCTCTATATCATCCATGATATGATTTACCAGATTCGGATAGATGCTGAGCGCATCAAGCACTTCGTACAGGCGGTCACAAGGGGTACCGTTTGAAACGACAAGACGGTTGTCTTCTTCGTCCATTCCCAGTCTCTCATCCAAAACACGATAGTCTCTCTCGTCATATCCTGTTTCAAAGAGGTCGATACTGCCTCCGATGATTCCCCAGAAGAATGCCGCAAAGATTCTCTTCTCCTGCTCAAGCTGATTGCCGTCATCCAGATCGGGAAGCATATTCACATTGTGCCACCAGCGATCAATGTGGGGAGTGATCACCTTGCTTCTGTGAGGTTCCGGATGGATCTTTCCAATCAGTTCGAAGTAGGATTTAAAATATTCTCCTGCAGAACGATTATGTGTCACACTCTTCTGTGGCGGAGCAAATTTACTTAAGTCGTTCGCCCGGAGCCCATAGAATGATTTGTAGAACAAGATCATATTGATCGGAATATCAGGGTCTTCCTCTCCGCCGAAATTAAACAGCTCCGAATCGATCAGGTGAGACTTGGCAGAATCATCATGAGGATTCAGCTTATCATTATACGCACAGGAGTTAATGGGATCTTTTTCTTCTCCAAGAGGTTTTTCGATAAACGGAGAAGCCAGAACCTTGGATTCATCAAACACACGAAGCACGTACTGATGGATCCTCTCGGGATCATGCAGTCCCTCTTCATATTCTGCTTCTTTTTCAATCGCCTGGATAATGTCCATATTTACTTTGTCGGAATAGGTTTCAAGCACGGACTCCTCGAAATGGCCGATAATACCTTCGGAGAAAAGCTTGCTGAAATAGTTCACATATTCCGTATCCTGCTCATGGAGTTTATCGGATGTTTTCTTGTTTTTATAATTCATGACCTTTTTGGGCCGCATAGCGTATTCCCTGACTTTTGTATAGATATTCTCAGCCAGTTCATTTGGAATATTATAAAAATCACCGGTATAAGGGGAATCCAGGGCAAGACTCCTTAAACAGGTTGCAGATGCACAGACATAACGGGCCGCATTACCTTTTGGCGCATTATATTTTCTTTCAAGGTTTTCTCTCTCCTTCACGATACTTGCAATCTTATCGTCAAAGGACAGGAAGAATTTCTGATACGCATCCACAATGCTTCGGATGTACTCAATTCCTTCTTCAAATACTTCCACCAGAACAGAGTCAACCCGATACTCATCCGTCTTTCTGAGAAGTTCCTGATAGGCGCCCTTCAAATCCTCCTGGTCGCTGCTCAGTCTTTTACGTATTCTGTCACGGATTCCGACTTTTTTCGTCTTGGACAGATCGTAAACACTCTCGACAACATCCTCCGTACTCTGGTCATCGAAATTGTTCTTCTCAAAGGAATCAAAATATTTTAATTTCTTCAGGCACTCCTCATCCAGAGCCAGCTTACGCTTTTTCATCATATCCAGCACTTTATAGAGGAAATAACGTACCGCACAAGGATGGATGAAGTTGCCTTCCTCATCTCTTAAGTAGGTCTCAACCTGGTAGTTGTATTTATCCGTTACAACACTTTCGTTGGGTGCTTTAAAAATAGTAAAAGCAATCGTATGCGCCGTGTTGTCAGAGTATTTCTGAACCATGGCAGTATATTTCCGCAGGTTCTCGTACGCGCTGACATAGATGTCCCAGGTCTGCTCATTGGTTCTGATGATTCCGGTATTGTTTTCTCCGGTGATCTCATGAATGGCATCCGATGCTGTTCTCCTTGCGGTGTCCAGTTCATCCTGCCCGCTTGAATTCTCCACCGTGATCTTCTTTACCAGAGCATCCAGGTATTCATCCCACTTATCTGCAATCTTCACTACACCGGTTTCATCATACCTGATACAGGAATTCACAATAGCAGTTGAGAAAGGATCTTTATTCTTTGCATACTGCTCTACGGTATCGACATAATGCTTTTCTGCAGTTATGTCGGGAGCTTTCACGCCACTCTTACGCATTCTGGCAATCTGCTCCTTCTGCTTCTTGAACATGTTGTCATAGACAAGCCACTGATCGGAAACCGTTTCCTTGGCCCAGGTGAGCGCAAGATACTTTCTGACATCTTCATTGGGATAGATCAGCATGGAAGTACCTGCACCGGCATAACGGTTACGGCCTCTTTCCTCAGCCAGCTTTCGGATCGTGTTGTCCTCTGAGGAATTACTTCTCTTATTCATCGGTCCGATGGACTGAGCGTAGATGCAGTTCGCCGCATGGTCCAGATACTGGGAGAAGGAATTCAGCTTTTTGCCATCTGCGTTTTGCGCATCAAAGAGGAAGCAGAAATCATACGGCCTGACATCATATGTTTCAAATTCATTGGTTCCCGCACAAGGGAATTCCAGTTTTACGGAATTCTTGTATCTGTCAGGAAGGGTGGCATCCCCTTTCATGAGGAAGGCATCTAATTCCCGAAGGGTTGCGTAAGCGTTGCTCTTAAGGTTATTCCGCTCTGCCTGCCCCTTGATCACTTCGTAAAAGACTTCCGGAAGGATAAAGAATCCTCTTGTAATATTTGCACTCTGTCTGAACCTGGTTGCAAGATAATTCTTGATATATAATGCAACAGGTAATAACAGGCCGGATCCGGTACCGCCGGCTAAGGAGCTGACGATTATAACACGGAGAGCTTGTTCATACTCGTTCCCCTCAAGGCGATATAAGTCTTCAATAGCCTTGTGGAGCTCTTCCATTTTCCCGGCACGGACAGCCGTCTCAAAAGCAAGTCTGGAGATTGCGCGTACCTGACCGGCTCCCTCGGTAAGTGTTTTGCTGTTCAAAATAGAATTGACCGGGAACCAGGTATCTCTGGAATGCTTATCAATATCCAGATATTCTCCTACGGAAAGTTTTGTCGAGGTCTGTATCGTATAAACAAATGGATTCTTCATCCGAATTTGCCGAAGCTCGTTTACATCTGTATCAAAAACGGCAAAACCAATATTTTTTCTTTGTTCATCTGTGACCTTTTCGGAAACTTTTAATACAATTTTCGACCCGGTTCCTCCTAAACCTACGATTAATGTTGGTGCGCTCATGTTTCCCTCCTATGCTCTTGGTGTAAGTGTGTACTCCATCTCATTAGTTACTACATCAATTGTCATGTTTATCGTTTTGCTTAACGGTTTTCTCTGAGAAGCCGGAACAGAAGAACCATCAATGGTTATATCATTTCTTCCGGCAAATGCTTTCACATTGGTGATCAATACCCTGTTTCCACCTGCTGCTTTTAATTTCATAACAGGAATTCCCGCATTTCCGCTGGGAACATACCGTAAGGTTCCTACTTCGGGAACGAAGGGGAGAAACGTGGATAAAGTATCTTTCGTAAATCGTCCGTGGGCTGTGGTCCTCCTCCCGAACGGACGGGGTTTTCCCTCAATCGTCGGGTTGTGTTTCATTCTTCTGGGGAAACGCTTTTTGAAAAGCGGGGTAAATCCCAGCAATAACCACAAGAATGCCAGTGATATACAGAGCCTTATGAAAGATGGTCCGTAGATGATCAGGATGCTCCGCTCATCTTCGATCTTCATGTTCGCGGTCGTTGATCCCTTCCAGGAAGAACCCTGCTGCTCCGAATAGCTGTTTAATTCGTATTTTACATCCACATAAGCTCCGGTATTCGGCTTCCCGTCAATAACCGGAACGATCGTGATGATGCCCGGTTCTTTTTCTTTTGTTACCTGATAGGAATCCGGAGCATTCGTTTTCAAGATCCATTTAAACAGATACAGGACCCGTAAGAATCCTTTCAGCTCATACTTCCCGACACTGACTGTCTTAACAGTGGGGGTATTCATCTGGCTCCACTGTTCCGCAGTAATGTCCTCTCCATCAAGGGATAATTTTATTTTAACCGGTTTTGCAGCAGAGATTTTTTTGTCTGCTTTTTTCTTTTTCCCTTTCTCCTTCTTCTGAGAAGTAATCCCTTCTTTGTACACGTAATATTGAGGATTCTCTAAAACAGTGAACGTAATATTTTTGTTGTCAACACTTTCATAGTGTTTGGAAGTGCTGACGGAATTATACTTAAGGAAAGTGGCAGTGGCATCTATGTCCAATCCGCCTTCTACCAGCTGGATCTTATCGTTGTTTTTATAGGTCTTCTTATGTTTTTTCCCGTTGTTCGTAACTTCCGCAGAATAATCGATCTCACCGAGAAGTTTTGATTCCGGTACCAGCTGATTTGTACCGGTTTTTACAAAATCAAAGGAAATGGTATATTCCCCGGCTTCCAGGGTCTCGACATTCGTTACTTCTTCGCCGGATGCATTTTTTAAATGGATCGCGATCTCGACATTCGGTGTATAGTAGACTTCTATGGTCTTCGCTCCATCTACATCCAATGTATAGTCTCCGGCGGGGAAATCCCCTTCAAAGGTTGCCACAGCACCTTTAAGGTCTTTTGTGATCATCAGAGGACTGCCCTTCAGCTGAACGTCCTGGTTTGTGGCCGCCACATCGCTGTATTTTACAGAGACAGGATCATCAATGCTCTGATAAGCGTTTCCCTTGGCGTCTTTGATCCCATTGATATGCGCATCCGGACCCTGAGCAAAAACGATCAGTTTCGACATCGGCACATCATAGGAGATCTTCTTTTCTTTTCGGTCAATATTGTCCAGCTTATTACTGTTGAATATCTGGGTGCATATGCTGGTTACTTCGTTTAATATCTCATCATTGTTTTCTGTATGGGAATAATAGATATCTTTGGAAGGATCCTCCGATATAGTCGTAACGTCTTTGCCGATGGTAAAATAAATTACTTTTATATCATCCCGTTTCTTCTTGAAAAACCCGCTTACCTCATCCGTAGAGTTATAGTTGTCCTCGTTAAACTTGCCGTCTGTCAGGACAACCAGCCACTTCTCATCTTTTTCACTTTTGCACAGTTTCTTGTAGGCGGTCTCGACTGCCTTAAAAGGCGTCCCGCCGGATTTTGTCAGCATCTTATGCACTTCATCGACATTATACCGGGCACCATTCTTCCCCTTCAGGATTAAGTGGGGTTTCCCGGTATTTTGTTT
>AUXO014671605.1_pt1 | contig 10715 bp, 10 predicted proteins | sample 768731 | NCBI WGS metagenome assembly AUXO01 (sample SAMN02715735, study PRJNA202380) | gut metagenome | biome: sheep rumen | host: Ovis aries | place: New Zealand: Palmerston North
AAAAGGACAGAAGGGCAAAATAAGGCTGACACACTGTATGAGGCCAGAATCCATACCTCATATACTTGACATAGGAATCAACTTACACGAATTGTAGTTGACTCCTGTTTTTACAAAAGGCACGTTTCACGGCTCCAACCTGTCGGATTATACTGCCATGCATATCGGTGCAGTAACGGTGAACGCTATCAGTGCAGCATCCTGTTGCGTGCAGCATCTATCCTGAGGAATATAAACAACAGGATAGTAAAGCCCCACAGGGACGACCCTCCATAGCTGAAGAACGGCAACGGTATTCCGATAACCGGGGTAAGTCCCAAAACCATGCCTACATTTATGAAGACATGGAACATGAGGATGCTTAACACACAATATCCATATATACGTCCAAAGCGTAATGGCTGTCGCTCTGCCAGATGAATCAGACGCAGTATAAGCAACAGAAACAGCACTAGAACCAGCGTACAACCGACGAATCCCTCCTCTTCGCCTACAGTACAGAAGATAAAGTCTGTATCCTGCTCAGGAACGTACTTAAGTTTTGTCTGCGTACCGTTCAGGAAGCCCTTGCCATTAAGTCCACCGCTGCCAATTGCTATCTTTGCCTGAATCACATTATAGCCAGCGCCACGAGGATCATCCTCCAACCCCAGCAACACACGCACACGCGTCTGCTGATGCCTCTGCATAACTTCGTTCAACACATAGTCTACACTGTAGAAGAAACCTGTGCTAGCGATAGCAAATATGGCTATCATGGCATAGCTCAGCAACCTGTCGCGCAATGCCAAATAGAACAGATAGACTACCATTGCTGCCAATACCGTCCACTGTACCCAGCATATATCAAACGGAAACAAGTACTTGCAGAACAGCACCGCAAACATATATATGGAAGTGCCTATAAGAAGAACCCTGACAAACGGGCCGCGCAAGGGAGTATACACCCACATCATGACAGCAGAAAAGATATGTATGGCGGCAAGTACGAGAAACTCGCCCATTCCAATCTGTGCAATGCCCCACAAAGGCTCGTCTGCATAACGTATACCTACCACAAAATAAAATACAGCTGCTGCTCCACTGAACAAGATACTGCCAGCCATACCCTCGCGGTAGAACATAAAAAAGAATGCCAGATACACCAATGCTGATCCGGTTTCCTTCTGCATTATAATCAACCCCATCGGCACTAATACTATGACACTGCTAATAACCAGGTCGCGCCACTTCTCGAGTCTAAGGTCGAACGACGAAATTACCTTTGCTATGCACAGGGCCGTGCCGAACTTGGCAAACTCTGCCGGCTGAATACTGAACGTGCCTATCTTGATCCAAGACAAGCTTCCCTTGATATCATGGGCAAGAAATGGTGTCACGAGCAACAATGCAAGGAAGCCAATGTATATTATGTACGAGAAGCTTTCCACTATACGCTCGTCTATACACAGGATAACCGTCCCCAGCAACAACGAAGTCAGGATCCATATCATCTGCATTCCACTACGGCTGCCAAAATCCAACAACTGCGTACCTTCCTCAAAATCATAGCTGGCACCACATACGCTCATCCATCCCATACCCAACAGGGCAACAAATATGAACAGCGTAAACCAGTCCAGACTACGCAGGATGCCCTCGTCCTTTCTGCCAGGATTAGTCTGTATCATCGGCTTTAGATATAGAAATTGTATGCCTGTTCTCAAAAGTCTCTGCCTTGGCCATCGATGCCTTGCTCAACTTCCCGTTAATATACTGTTCCATCATCAATGCTCCTATAGGCACGCCGAAGTGTGCGCCGAAGCCGCCGTTTTCCACATACACGCAAACAGCAATCCGCGGTTTGTCCATAGGAGCAAACCCCATGAATGCCGAATGGTCACGGCCATGAGGATTCTGTGCAGTACCTGTCTTGCCACATACTTCATACATAGGTGTGTCGGCACCGCGACATGTTCCGCCCGTCACCGCCTTTCGCATACCTTCAACCACATATCGGTAATACGAAGGATGCACCTTCGTATACCGCCTGGCTGTATACAATGTGTCCAACTGCTCATCCTGGATATGCTTAACCACATGGGGTGTAATGAACCAGCCGCGATTGGCAATAGTAGCACACAGATTGGCAATCTGCAGCGGAGTCAGCAGAACCTCGCCCTGTCCTATGGCTATACTGATGACTGACAAACCTGTCCAGTCCTTTCCATATGCCTTGTCATAGTAATCCGCATTAGGTATCATGCCACGCTTCTCTCCAGGAAGGTCAATGCCCAGCTTATATCCGAATCCCATGCTTACCATATAATCCTTCCACGTGGTCATCGCATCCTGCACAGTCTTGTACTTCCTACGATTGCCCAGCATATAGTACAATCCCCAACAGAAATAGCCATTGCACGACGTTGCTATCGACGGAACAAGAGGAAGAGGAGCCGGGTGGCCGTGACAGCCTACTTTCATGCCTCCGCACCGGAAACCGTGACTGCACGGATAGGAAGTCTTTGTCGGGCTGAGGATACCCTCCTGCATGAACGTAAGTCCCTGACTGGTCTTGAACGTCGACCCTGGAGGATACAATCCCATGATAGCACGATTCAGCAGTGGCTGAGCCGGATCGCGATACAGCCTGACACTATTGACTCCACGTTGACGGCCTACCATCTTGCGAGGATCGTATGTCGGTGAGCTGACCATGCACAAGACCTCGCCTGTGGCAGGCTCGATCGCCACTATCGCACCTTTCTTGCCCTTCATCAGGCGCTCGCCCAGTGCCTGAAGGTCCATATCCAACGACAGCGTCAAGTTGCGTCCAGGCTCTGGTGCGCAGTCCATCTTACCGTTCTGATACTTTCCCTTTATACGCCCACGGGCATCTCGCAGCAGGATTTCCACACCCTTCTCTCCCCGTAACTGTTTCTCATAGAAACGCTCGATTCCTAACTTGCCTATATAGTCACCACTCCTGTAATAACTGTCTGCCTCAATATCAGACGGACTCACCTCACCCACGTCACCAAGGACATGGGCTGCATACGGCATTGTATATTGGCGTATGCTTCGCTTCTGAACAGAAAAGCCCGGAAAACGAAAGAGTTTCTCCTGAAAGGCACTGAACTCCTCTGTACTCAGCTGACTCATGAACAACTGTTCCGTATAACTGCTGTAACCCGGATTACGATTGCGATCCCGTATCTCGTCCATGCGCCTCTCGTACCATTCCCTAGTAATACCAAGGGCATTGCACAGACCCACGGTGTCGATACCTTCCTGCTCCTTCATCACAACCATTATGTCATAGGCTGGCTGATTATATACCACCAACTTGCCATTACGGTCGGAAATACCTCCACGAGCAGGATACTGAATGCGACGCATAAAGGCATTACTATCAGCATTGCGCCTGAAATCGTCACTGAGCAACTGTAACGAGAAAAGACGCAGGATATATACAAATACAATAGCAAAAGCTATCGCACCAAGCACATATCTGCGCTTTCCCAGTTCGTAATTTCTCTCAGTCAGCATTTTTTCATGAACCGTAACGATTCGAAAGACATAGCCAGTACAAGACTTAAGGCGTAGCTGCTACACATGGAAACCAACAAATCCGTAATCCTGACGAACGAAAACACCTCCAGGGCAAAGTAGGCTGCATGGTAGACGCCAAGCATAATGGCCATATAGGCAAAATAAGACGGAGTGCCCATCGTGTGCAGCGACGGAACAATACCCTCGTCAGAATCCTTTGGCAACATCATCACCAGCAACGGGTGCTGGATAAACGAAGCCAGCGTCATGGCAGCTGCGCCCACACCGGGAGTATTGGCAAACATATCCATCACCACACCCACGAGGAAAGAGATTGACATGCTTACAATACGGTTCTCGTCCAATGGCGTATACACAACCAGCAACACACCCAGCAACGGAGTTGCATAGCCCCACAGATGAATATAATCCAACACAAGCACCTGCAGTGCCAGCACCAGTAAAACCTGACGTATGCGCCCCATATACTATATTATTATCTCTTACCCAGGATTACAGACACATTACGTACTTTTGCCAAATCGGCAGAAAGCACAATCACCGGCTCATAGCTCTGACCGTCGCTACTGTTGCGCACCTGCAATATCCTACCGACAAAAATTCCTTCAGGAAAAGAACTGGAGTAGCCACTTGTCTCTACTGCATCTCCCTTCTTCAGAACCGCATGACGCGGTATGTCGTTAAGCAGGGCAATCAACGGACTTCCGCCATCCCAATGCAGATAGCCGAAATAACCACTGCCACGCAAGCGACAACTTATGCGACACTTACTGTTCAAAACAGGTATTACAAGGGCTGAGTGTCCTGATACCTGACTTACGATTCCTACGACTCCTGTACCGGTGACAACGCCCATCTCGGGACGCACACCATCACGGCTGCCACGGTCAATGGTAATAAAATTATCCCTCTTTGTAATGCTGTTACCTATGACACGCGCATCCAACATACGCAACGAGTCCAACCGCTCCGCCATAAGACGCTCGGTCAGCGAGGAATCGCGTGTAGCTTCCTTCAACTGCTCACGCAACCTCGAAAGCTGTATCTGGAGAATTACGTTCCTTTCGGTCAAAATCCTATTCTCAGTGCCAAGATGGACATAGGATATTGCCTCTGCCTCCCATCCGCGTATCGTACTCACTACTGAATTGGCACTGGTAAACCACAGACTGCCATGGTAACTGTTGAACTGGAACAACAATACAAAGCTGACGCACTCCAACAGGACAAACGTCAGCGTATGCAAGTTTCTGTCGATCCAGTCAAAAATCACCCTCATTCAATAAATCACATCAGGAATGGGAAATCATGGACATGCTTAAGAGCGACACCAGTACCCTTGGCTACACAATGCAGGGGATCATCTGCCACATGGAACTCGATGTCTATCTTTTCCGTCAGGCGGCGAGCCAAACCTTTCAGCAAAGCGCCTCCACCAGCCAGATATATACCGTTCTTTACTATATCTGCATACAACTCCGGAGGTGTTTCCTCCAAAGCCTGCAACACTGCAGCCTCTATCTTGGCAATAGTCTTCTCGAGGCAACGGGCAATCTCCTGGTAGCACACGTCTACCTTCATAGGCAACGCCGTGATACGGTTAGGACCATGTACGGTGTAATCGTCGGGAGCCTCGTCGCCCAGATCAGTAAGTGCAGCACCCACATTAATCTTGATACGCTCTGCCATACGTTCTGAAACTTTCACGTTATGCTGACGCGACATGTATTCCTGGATATCTGCCGTCAGCTCATCACCTGCGACACGCAACGACTTGTCTGCCACGATACCGCCCAGGCTTATAACGGCTATCTCGGTACTGCCTCCGCCTATGTCGACAATCATGTTTCCCTCAGGAGCCAACACGTCCAGGCCAATACCAATGGCAGCTGCCATTGGCTCATATACCAAGTATACCTCGCGTCCACCGGCATGCTCGGCACTGTCACGAACAGCACGCAGCTCGACCTCGGTACTGCCGCTCGGGACTCCAATGACCATCTTCATAGACGGGCTGAACAGGCGCGAACCTGTATGAACCTTCTTGATAAGGCCACGAATCATCTGCTCGCAAGCATTGAAGTCGGCAATAACTCCGTCACGCAACGGACGAATCGTACGGATATCCGGATTGGTCTTCTCGTACATCAGCTTAGCCTTTCCACCTACCGCCAGCATCTTCTCTGTACGGCGATCCAATGCAACCACGCTGGGTTCGTCAACGACAATCTTTCCATCATGTACGATGATGGTATTAGCCGTGCCCAAATCCATTGCAATTTCTTTGGTAAAACTAAAAAATCCCATAATATCTTTTTTCTATAATAATTCAAAAAAAACAATCCATATCGTGTCGGCTTTCCTACCTGACGAAATAATCATGGATGGCTGCATCATAGTGGCTTGAGACTCCGAAAGCCCTTGCAGCAAACCACTTGCGATCCTCCAGGTCACTCGTTCCGCCCTTCTTCTGCAAAAGCTCCAGCAAAGGCTGGTATTCAGCCTTGGAAGGAACAATTACGACATCACGGAAATTCTTGGCTGCCGCACGTATCAGGCTTATGCCGCCTATGTCTATCTTCTCAATAACATCTGCTTCACCGGCACCGCTGGCCACAGTCTGCTCAAACGGATAGAGATCTACGATTACCAAATCTATTTCAGGAATCTCGTACCTGATCATCTGCTCACGGTCATCTGCCAGTCCACGACGTCCCAGGATACCTCCGAACACCTTGGGGTGCAATGTCTTTACGCGACCACCCAGAATACTGGGATATCCGGTAACATCCTCGACCTTGGTACAAGGAATACCGAGTTCCTCTACGAAAGCCCGGGTACCACCGGTACTCAACAATTCCACCCCCTCGGCATGCAACTCTCTCAGAATCGCTTCCAGTCCATCCTTATGAAACACACTAACAAGTGCTCTCCTAATCCTTCTCTCTTCCATTTTTTATACAACCGTAACTGTTTTTGTCTAAGTGCATACATTGAAAGGATTTGACCCCGTATTCAAATTCTGCCTTGATTCATCAAAGGAGGTCGTTCCTGATTCATTATCTCCCGGTAAAAACGGGCACATTCTACTCCCATTGGTCAGGAACGCCAGAGCCTGACTCGTACCATTTTACAAGATGCAGGTCAAACTGCAGAGTAGAGTATGCCGGAATAGTTCCCTTTTCAGTAGAACCGTACCCAAGCTTATGAGGTATATAAACCATCCAATGGTCACCCTCCTTCATATACTGCAAGGCTGTCCTCATTCCTTCTACCATACCATCGATGCTCATCAGGACAGGCCTTGCCGTAGATGGACTATACTCGCCATAGAAAGACGTTGAGAACACTTCCTGTACCAGGGCTTTCTCACTGCCATTACCGGTATAGTTAAGGGTCGGCATAAGCATTCCACGGAAAGAAATATGCACCGAGTCGCTATGGGTGGGCATTCCTTTCCTGACAGACTTCTGCAATTCTTCACCTGTCAGCTCGTTACCCAAATCCTTGATACATATCGAGTCCATAATGCCACCTGCGTCCTCCTGTACCCTGTACAAAGTACGTATTATACGCCACTGGCAATGATCCTCCCATTCATCACCCCACTGAGCTTTCGACTCATCCATGGCGGCATGCACCGAATCATTGACAATGCCTTCCCACCACACGGCGTTACGTGCCTGCCAGTCGTAGAACGGATCAAACGTGTCGTCAGACTCATCGCAGGACACAAACACAGCACCGGCGACAATGGCAAATATCAGAGTCTTACAAAGTTTCATCTACAAAAGGTTCTTGAGTAATGACGTGATGCTTACCTTATCCTCGATTATACCACGCAGTTCACCTATAGCCACACGACGTTGCTCCATAGTATCACGGTCGCGGAGCGTCACGGTATTATCCTGAAGGGTCTGCTGGTCAACAGTAACACAGAACGGGCAGCCTATGGCGTCCATACGGCGGTAGCGCTTGCCTATCTGGTCCTTTTCCTCGTACTTGCAGTTAAAATGGAAACGCAAATCGTTGATGATTTCCTGTGCTTTCTCCGGCATGCCGTCCTTCTTTGTCAGAGGGAACACTGCCAGCTTTACAGGAGCGAGTGCCGCCGGCAGGTGCAGGACGGTACGAGTCTGGCCATCAGCAAGCCGTTCCTCCTCATAGCTATGGCACATAATCGACAGGAACATGCGGTCGACGCCTATCGAAGTCTCGATCACATATGGTGTATAGCTCTCGTTGCGCTCCGGATCGAAATACTCAATCTTCTTGCCGCTGTACCTGGCATGCTGACTAAGGTCAAAATCCGTACGTGAGTGGATACCCTCCACCTCCTTGAACCCGAATGGCATACGGAACTCTATATCCGTTGCCGCATTGGCATAGTGTGCAAGTTTGTCATGGTCGTGGAACCGATAGTTCTCACTGCCGAACCCAAGGTTCTGATGCCACTTCATACGAGTCTCCTTCCACTTGGCAAACCAGTCAAACTCGGTTCCGGGCTGAATAAAGAACTGCATTTCCATCTGTTCAAACTCACGCATACGGAAAATAAACTGGCGAGCCACTATCTCGTTACGGAATGCCTTGCCAATCTGCGCAATACCAAATGGCAGTTTCATGCGTCCTGTCTTCTGCACATTCAGGTAGTTAACAAAAATACCCTGCGCAGTTTCCGGACGAAGGTAAATCTTGCTTGCACCCTCTGACGCAGCTCCTATCTCGGTAGAAAACATCAGATTGAACTGGCGCACATCAGTCCAGTTGCGGGTTCCGCTTATCGGACAAACTATTCCCTCATCAAGGATAATCTGCTTCAAACCCTGCAAGTCAATTCCGCCCTCGGCATTCATAACTTCCTGAAAACGATGGTGCAGGGCGTCATATTTCTGCTGATTCTCAAGCACGCGCTGATTCGTAGCCCGAAACTGTGCCTCGTCAAATTTATCTTCGAACTTCTTCCTTGCCTTTTCTATCTCCTTCTGTATCTTTTCCTCGTACCTGGCCATTTGCTCCTCAATCAGCACATCGGCACGATAGCGCTTCTTGCTGTCGCGGTTATCGATAAGCGGATCGTTGAATGCGTCCACGTGACCGCTGGCTTTCCAAGTAGTCGGGTGCATGAAAATCGCAGCGTCTATACCTACGATATTGTCGTGCAGCAATACCATTGACTGCCACCAGTACTGCTTTATGTTGTTCTTCAGTTCGACGCCGTTCTGCCCATAGTCGTAGACAGCGCCAAGGCCGTCATAGATATCACTTGAAGGAAAAACGAAGCCATACTCCTTGCAATGAGAGACGATTTTCCTGAAAACTTCTTCCTGTTGTGCCATATTGATTTCCTGATTTTTATTACCTTGTCCGTGTATATTTTACAATTGAGTGCATAAAAACTCAATTTGCCGACAAAGATAGCACTTTAGCATCGAATTACAACGGCATTTGCTAAATAAATAAGGTGAATCAAAAAAAATAGCACCATTTATTTTGAACGTACGGAAAAAAAGCATAACTTCGCCGATCGTAAACTATTTTGCGCAGAAATGAGACAGCTTAAAATCACAAAAAGCATCACCAGCCGTGACAGTCAGTCTTTGGACAAATACCTTCAGGAAATCGGCCGCGAACAGCTTCTTACAGTCGAGGAAGAGGTAGAACTCAGCCAACGTATACGTCGCGGAGACCGCCGTGCCTTGGATACGCTGGTGCGCAGCAACCTACGATTTGTCGTGTCGGTAGCCAAGCAATACCAGAATCAGGGACTCAGTCTTCCGGACCTCATCAACGAGGGAAATATGGGACTGATAAAAGCTGCAGAGAAATTCGATGAAACCCGTGGCTTTAAGTTTATCAGCTATGCAGTATGGTGGATCAGGCAGACAATACTTCAGGCTCTGGCCGAACAGAGCCGTATCGTGCGGTTGCCGCTGAACCAAGTCAGTGCCGTAAACAAGATAAGCAAGGCCATAACCAAATTCGAGCAGGAGAACGAGCGAAAGCCAAGCCCGGAGGAACTTGCAGAAATGGTAAACGAGTTGCCTGAGAAGATAAATGACAGCCTGCGTGCCAGCGGACGCCACGTCAGCGTGGACGCACCATTCATCGAAGGCGAGGACAACAGCCTGCTGGACGTCATGGAAAACACCGATGCCCCCAGCGCAGACAACACGCTGATATACGAGTCGCTGCAGAAAGAAATATCAAGGGCACTGGACATCCTCAACGAGAGGGAGCGCGACATCATCGAGATGAGTTTCGGCATTGCACAGCCACAGATGACCCTGGAAGAGATAGGAGACAATTTCGGACTGACACGAGAGCGTGTAAGACAGATACGCGAAAAGGCCATAAGAAAACTGCGTAATGCAAACAAGACAAGCCTGCTAAGGCAATATCTGGGATAGTCAGCGCCTGAAAACGGGAAACCGGACGGGCATGGAATTTCCGGAAACAGACTCTGCCGTAAGCTCGACAGCGCTGGACCACAAGGCAGCATCATATACTTCAACATCAAAGGACGGTTCTGAAAGACCGTCCTTTCTGTCTTTCAATACCTGATGCATAGTATCCACGACACGGCGATCCATTATGTAATTCATCAGATTTTCTGCACCACACGCGCGTCCCTGGTCAATCAGTTCACGATACTCGCGTGTAATAAATCCCTCGACATACTCCTGAGCCTCATCACCCGTAAGGCTGACATGAAAAGCTTTTTTGCCGTTTCCATCCAACACTACCGTTGGAACGGGGTATTTTTGCAAAAATCCCAAAGTTCCGCATACCGTCTGCATACGGTTATACGGACGTGGCGTAGAGATATCGTAGTGCAACATCATCGACACACCTTGCCTGGTGCGTATAAGTGAAGTATTGGTATGATCACCAGGAATTGCAGAGGACACGGACACGAGGTAGTCCAGCGTATCGTCCTTGTCAAGCAACTGGCACATTGGTCCGAGGGCATGTGTAGGGTACGGATTGCCTGCATGCCGACGCCCGTAACTGCGCATCCATCCCTCGGGAACAGTATGGGCATACGCCCCCTCGAGATGTTTGATTCTTCCAAGCATTCCCCGACGGACCATTTCACGCACCCCCAGATGCCATGTATCATAGCAACAGTTCTCCAGCATTATACAGTGCCGCTTAGTCCT
>AUXO010922564.1_pt1 | contig 10714 bp, 6 predicted proteins | sample 768731 | NCBI WGS metagenome assembly AUXO01 (sample SAMN02715735, study PRJNA202380) | gut metagenome | biome: sheep rumen | host: Ovis aries | place: New Zealand: Palmerston North
TACCCTTCACCGTCAGCGTGTCACCTGCGGCATAAGCCTCCTTCACCTCAGGGAACTCGACATGGAACGTTGGGCGCTTATATTCTTCCACACGGATGTAATGATTCTGACTGTTCACACGGATGGAATACATGCCCGTCAGACCAGATGACGGCAGCGTGAACTCACAGGAAGTGGCGCCATAGTCATCTGTCGTACCCTTCTGTTCAGACACCACTTTGCCATTGGCGTCACGCAGTTGGAAGTGTACGGCCACATGCGACTCTACCGACTGTTCCATGCCCTGTTTCACCTGATAGAGGATGGCATTGACATAGACCTTCTGACCAGGACGATAGATGGCACGGTCTGTATAAACACACGTCTTCTTGACGAGGTCGTCACGATCATAATAACTATAATGGTTGTTCTCATTCAGCGCCGGACAGTATTGGTCTTTATCCGTATAGGCAAAAACCTCCCGTCTCCTGCTTGTATCACGTGTCTTGAAGAAATACTCGCCCTGATTGTCAGCCACCACGTCAAACTCATCGAAGGCGGCATAAGTGATGTATTCCTTGATGTGCAGACGGGCTCCGGCAATGGGCTGACCGGTCCTGGAACTCACCACCACATACCGGACGCCCTCTGGGCTCGGCTGATCTTCGGCCATGGTATAGACATCTGTGACGAAATACAGACGGCGGATAACCTCTGTCTTGGGATTAGACTGTAACTCCAGCATATACACACCCACTGGCAGGCCCTTTATCGTGATTGAATCTTCTAAAAACTCATAAGAAGCCTTGCCAGTGTACTCACGCTTCACTTCGCAGACCACATCACCCAGCAGCGGTTTAATCTTCTTATAACCATCAGCATAGTCGGGCGATATGCCGATATCCCCCTTGGCATTGACCTTGTAGACAGTCAGCGAGACAGAACGGAGATTCCGGATATCAGTCAACGATATCTCCTGAGTCTGTTCCGGCAGCACCACATGCTGGTCGAAAGACATACGGAACTGAGGATTGGTCAGTTCCTGACGGTTATTTTCCAGCGAGTTCTTCAGCCGTGGCCACGTGCTCCCCCACTTACTCAGAGCCTCCTGAATATAAGCCAGTTTCTCGGCCTTCTGGTCGTAAGGGATATCACGATAACGCTCCAAAGCCAGTTCACCACACTCTGGCAGGTCTGCGTATACCTTAATCACAGAGTCGAGATCTTCTTTTGGAGCAAATTGATAAACTTGGACAGCCGTCATACAAGCCGCCCGACGATTACCTACCTTGTTATAATAGTCGTGCATGGCGCGGAAACTCCTGCTGTCGTCCAGTTCATAGCCGACAACGTGCAGCAGGTCATGATTGAATATATTGGCATCCACGCCCTTGATGACAAAGGGTGTGTAGGCATCGTCCTTCACCTTGGCAAGTCGTTCACAGAGGTCCGGCGTCAGCACAGGCTCCTCGATGACCATCTCCAGACTACCATTCTGTCTGTAGATACGATGGAGAACTGTCTGGTACACGGTTTTCAGCACCACATCGGTAGTGGCCTCATATCGCTGCTGAAGACGCACCATGGCAGGTTTCAGAGAGTCTGGAGCCATGTGAGCCATCACGTCGATACTTCGTAACTCTGCCGTCAGCAACTGACCGTAGTCCTTGCCTTTATCGGCCTTCTTCACAATCTTCTGCAGCAGTTCGTACTCGGTCTTGGGAAGGTCCTTTTCATTGGCCGCTTCCACTTTCTTCCACAGGGAAGCATACGATTGTCCAAATATCATCATCGGCATGATTAATATAAGCAATAAAGTGATTATTCTCTTCATCATTTGACCATGTTATTAGTTTTACAATGCTAATTCTCTGGCAAAGGTAAAGAATAATTTTCAAATACATGGGGAATTTATGGAATTTTATATATCTTTGAATATCATTCGAAGATAGACCATACTTCTGGAATAAAATAGATCAAAAATACAAATAAATCTGTATTCTTTTCTCTTAATCAAAATTTTGCACTATCTTTGCAGCATGATAAATGAACAACTACTCCAACCGAAGAGCATCGTCGTTATCGGCGGCTCCAACAATGTCCACAAGCCCGGTGGCTCCATCGTACGAAATCTGATTAACGGAGACTATCAAGGTGAACTCCGTATCGTCAACCCCAAAGAGGACAACATCCAAGGCATCAAAGCCTTTCATGATGTGAAGGACATTCCTCAGACAGACCTCGCTATCCTCGTGGTGGCAGCGAAGTATTGTCCCGATTATGTCGACTACCTTTGTGCAGAAAAAGGCGTCAGGGCATTCGTCATTATTTCTGCCGGTTTCGGGGAGGAGACAAAGGCTGGTGCAGCACTCGAACAGCACATCCTCGACACCTGTGAGAGATATGGCGCGGCACTCATTGGCCCCAACTGTATCGGACTGTTGAATCGCCATCATCACAGTGTCTTTACGCTCCCCATCCCCAAACTTGATCCGAATGGTGCTGACTTCATCAGTGGCTCTGGTGCCACGGCTGTATTTATACTCGAGAGTGCAGTCGTTAAAGGCCTGCAGTTCAATTCGGTATGGAGTATAGGAAACGGAAAGCAGATTGGCATTGAGGACGTGCTGCAGTATATGGACGAGCACTTCAACCCGGAGACCGATTCTAAGGTAAAACTACTCTATATCGAGAATATCTCCAACCCCGACAAACTGCTCTATTATGCCAGTCGCCTGATTCAGAAGGGATGTCGTATCGCGGCCATCAAGTCAGGTTCGAGCGAGAGTGGCAGCAGGGCTGCATCCAGTCATACTGGAGCCATTGCATCCAGCGACGCAGCCGTAGAAGCCCTATTCCGCAAGGCAGGTATCGTACGATGTTTCTCACGTGAGGAACTCACCACGACAGGCTGTATCTTCATGGTCACCTCCCACCTCAAGACACCTCTCTCATCGCTTAACAACTTTGCCATTGTCACCCATGCCGGTGGTCCTGGTGTGATGCTCACTGACGCTCTCTCCAAAGGCGGACTGAACGTTCCAAAGATAGAGAGACCAATGGCAGATGAACTGAAAGCGCAACTGTTCCCTGGCTCGTCAGTGGCTAACCCCATAGACTTTCTCGCCACAGGCACACCCGCACAACTAGGCACCATCATCGACTATTGCGAACATAAACTTGACCAAATCGATGCCATTGCCGTCATCTACGGCACACCTGGCCTCACCCAACTCTACGAGGCCTACAGCATACTCGATCAAAAGATACGCGAATGCAAGAAACCCATCTTCCCCATCCTACCCAGCATGGTGACGGCAGGTCCGGAAGTGGCCGATTTCCTGGCTAAGGGTCATGTGAACTTCAGTGACGAGGTGACGCTGGCCAGCACTTTGTCGCAGATTATGCGCACCCCACAACCTGCCACACACGAAGTGGAACTCTACGGGGTCAATATCTCACAACTGCACAGCATTCTCTTCCGAGAGATTGGCCGTCTCAAATTCGAAGGTAAGGACAGTGGTTGGCTGGCTCCTAACGCCGTACGTGACATTCTCACCTGCGCTGGTATTCAGATGGTACCCGAGAAGGTCAGCCATTCGAAGGAAGAACTCACCGACTTTGCGGCTCGTATTGGTTATCCTGTCGTGGCCAAGGTCGTAGGGCCTATTCATAAGAGCGACGTGGGCGGTGTGGCACTGAATATCCGCACAGCAGAACATCTTGCTCTTGAGTTCGACCGAATGATGCAGATAGAAGGCGCGACGGATGTGATGGTGCAGAAGATGCTGAAAGGCACCGAACTGTTCATTGGTGCAAAATATGAGGAACGCTTCGGCCATGTCGTCCTCTGCGGACTTGGTGGCATCTTTGTCGAGGTGCTCAAGGATGTGTCTTCGGGACTCGCTCCCCTCACCTATCCTGAGGCATATTCGATGATCCATTCCCTCAGGGGCTATAAAATAATAAAAGGTACACGCGGACAAAAAGGCGTCAACGAACAGAAGTATGCAGAGATCATCGTCCGACTATCCACCCTCCTCCGTTTTGCCACAGAAATCAAGGAGATTGACATCAATCCCCTGCTCGCCGACGAGCATAGTGTCACAGCCGTAGATGCGCGTATCCGTATAGGTTAAGGAGTAAGATAGAACTTGCGGTCGAGTTTGCCGTTATAGGTTCGGGCGATGGTATCAACCTGCTCATAGAGCATGGGAACCTTATAGGGTTCCAGACGGTCAGCAAGATAACGGGCCAGGGTACGCTTGTCGAGTTTCTGACCTGGCGGAGTGACCACCAGAAGTTTGAGAGCGCGGCCTGTGACGGGGTGGCTGGCGGAGATACAGATACAATCGCTGACCATAGGACTGGCCATTGCAGCCTCCTCCACTTCGATAGGAGAAACCTTAAATCCCCCCACATTGATCACATCAGAAGCACGGCCCGAGAGGTGGAGCATCCCCTCCTCATCGAGGATGCCGACGTCTGAGGTGAAGACAGTATCATCGCGAAGAACCGTGGCCGTGAGTTCCGGATCACCTACATAGCCACTCATGAGGGTGTCACCCTGACAGGCGATAAGGCCGTCTAGGGTGATGAGAATCTTCGAATGAGGCATCGGACGACCTAAGCAGTTAGCCATACAACGATCATCATTATAATTATAGGTAGCGATGATACCTGTCTCTGTTGAGGCGTAGGTATTATAGAGACGCGTATGGGGTAACAGTTCGCAGAGTCGTTTCATATCTGTCTGTGGCAGAGGGGCTGCGCCAGATTCGATAAAGTCAAGTTTATGGGCATAGGAGGCCAGTCTGTCTGGTGCGAACTGGAGAATCATACGGATGGTGGCAGGCACGAAGAAGGTGGCGAATTTCAGTTTCGAGGAAGGAGGAAGGAGAAAGGAGGAAGGAGGTGTGTCGAGGGCACGGAAGAAGGCATTGAGATCCTTCATGCCTTCGATGATGAGGATGGTGGCGCCGAGGATGATACAGGGCCAGATCTTGGAGAGACTGCCAATATGATTGAGGGGACCATTGATGATAAAGACCAGGTCGTGGGAGAAGCCCTGACCTGCGATGAGATTTTCAGCATCAGCGATGAGGGCGCGATGACTGACCATCACACCTTTCGACTGGCCCGTGGTGCCTGTGGTATAGAGGATGTCAGCGATGGGGAGTGATGAGTGAAGAGTGAAAGAATTTGCTACCGCTGATGAAATACGCTCAAACAAGGTGTCAGGCATACCATGTTCCAAAGGCGCCGCCACCCCACCAGCCAGATGAACGGCCATGTAGGTGACGAGGAAATCAATGTCCTGCGAAGAGCGAAAACAGACCACTTCATGAGGATGGAAATCCTGTGCACGACGGGCCACCTCCTGCCACAACTGGGCATAGGTCAGGGGTGAGGCATCGGACGACCTAAACAGTTGGCCATACAACGCCCATCATTATAATTATAGGTAGCGATGATACCTGTCTCTGTTGAGGCGTAGGTGTTATAGAGACGTGTATGGGGTAATAGTTCGCAGAGCCGTTGCATATCTGTCTGTGGCAGAGGGGCTGCGCCAGATTCGATAAAGTCAAGTTTATGGGCATAGGAGGCCAGTCTGTCTGGTGCGAACTGGAGAATCATACGGATGGTGGCAGGCACGAAGAAGGTGGCGAATTTCAGTTTCGAGGAAGGAGGAAGGAGAAAGGAGGAAGGAGGTGTGTCGAGGGCACGGAAGAAGGCATTGAGATCCTTCATGCCTTCGATGATGAGGATGGTGGCGCCGAGGATGATACAGGGCCAGATCTTGGAGAGACTGCCAATATGATTGAGGGGACCATTGATGATAAAGACCAGGTCGTGGGAGAAGCCCTGACCTGCGATGAGATTTTCAGCATCGGCGATGAGGGCGCGATGACTGACCATCACACCTTTCGACTGGCCCGTGGTGCCTGTGGTATAGAGGATGTCAGCGATGGGGAGTGAAGAGTGAAGAGTGAAAGAATGGGCTACGGCTGATGAAATACGCTCAAACAAGGTGTCAGGCATACCATGTTCCAAAGGCGCCGCCACCCCACCAGCCAGATGAACGGCCATGTAGGTGACGAGGAAATCAATGTCCTGCGAAGAGCGAAAACAGACCACTTCATGAGGATGGAAATCCTGTGCACGACGGGCCACCTCCTGCCACAACTGGGCATAGGTCAGGGACGTGTCTCCACAGACCACGGCAACCTTGTCAGGATAACACCGAGCATTCTGATGCAGATAATCTTCGAGATTCATCCTTTCTCAGACAATTTACGCTCGACGAGGGCGACAAGGCTATCGAGAGAACGGAGGTTACGAGGGGTAGCATCAGAGGCATCGAGGGTGATGCCATAAGCATCAGAAAGGGTCATAAGAATGGTCGTGACACCTAAGGAGTCGAGTTCACTGAACAGGAAGTCACTGTCGAAGTTGACCAACGGCAGGACATCTTCCAGCATCTGACGAATCTTTTCTTTCATAACGGATATTTGTTTATAGTTTACAGATGATTACCTTTATGGCTAAAGGCCTTGCGGAAACGAACAAACCAATGGAACACCACGGGTGGGATGACGAAAGCCATGAGCACCACGGAGAACATGCCCACGATGGTAACCTCCGCCAAGGAGTGAAGAGCAGGATGACGGGCAGTGATGAGTGAGCCGATACCAATGAACATGATGAGTGCAGACAAGATGATCGCCCGTCTGTAGGAGGCCAGCATGGGCCGACGATGTGTGTACTCATAGACGGTGCCCTCAGTCATGAAGATCGTATAGTCGTCACCCTGACCAAAGATGAACGTGCTCAGAATGATATTGATGATATTGAACTGGATGCCCAGCAGGGCCATGATTCCTAAGATCCACAGCCAACTGACCGCCATCGGGAGGAATGACAACAGTGCCAATGGCAGACTCCGGAAAGAGGCCCAGAGAAAGAAGAACACAATACAGGCACAAGTCCAGCCAATATAGTTGAAGTCATCGGAGAGATGAGTAGCGATGGAGGCGAAGGGATTTTTGTTTACAGTTGACAGTTGACGGTTTACAGTTGACAGTTGACGGTTTACAGATGATATGTTGGCAAGCCCTTCTGAAGAGGGGGAAAGGAGGGCAAAGAAGGGATCGAAGGAGTCTGGGGCAAAGCCTATCCGGTCTGCCTCCTGACGGAGCGTAGACTGCAGTTGGTCATGGTGGGAGGATGTCCATGACTGCCATAGACGAAGACGATCCTGCTGTGCCTCTGGCGTAGAGGGCAGACGATCATTAAGATCCTGTTGGCGCTGTGTGTCAGTAGGCATCAGTTGTTGCAGGAGAGCCATGTCTGTACGCTGGGCTGGGGTCATGTAATTGATATGTGTCAGATCCGCATCAAAGGTGGTATGCAGACTGTGATATCCGAAGAAGGCCGTGAGAAGGAGGATTGCAGCAATTAGCCAATGGGTATTATTGTTTACAGTTGACAGTTTACGGTTTACAGTTGATTTGCTGGCAAGCCGCTCGGAAACCGCAGAGTCATCATTTGTACACTCGGCATTGCCACTTGCTACCGAAGGGACGCAAGAACTTAAACTGTCAACTGTAAACTTAAACCGTAACACCTGTGGCAGCCAGATAATGGTGAAGAGAATGGTTCCGACGAGGAGGAAGGAACTGAAGAGTCCCAGATCACGCAAGGCGACAGCACGGAGGGGAACCAGTGCAAAGAAGGCCCCAACGGTAGTAATATTCCCCACCACAAGGGGTTTGACAACCTCTTTCAAGGCCTGACGGACATCGTGGGTATGGCTCAGATGGGCGATAAGGTGTAGTGGGTAGTTGATAGCGATACCCACAATGATCGACGAGATGCCAATGACGATGACAGACACCTCCTGATGGACCCACGACAGGCAAGCCACGGCAAAGACCCACCCCCAACCTATCGAGAATGCTATCAGCAGGATGTTTCGCAGACTGCGCAGGAAGAACCACAAGAGCAAGAGAATGAGCACGACTGCGATACTTACGGAAATCAGGGAGTCTGTCTTAATCTGCGAGGCATTGGTAACAGCAATGACAGGAGCCCCACAGAAGCGGATGGAGAGAGGAGGTTCGAGGAGTGAGGAGTGAGAAGTGAGGAGTGAGGAGACACTGTCAGCCTTAACTTTCAGCACCTCTAAGAGGCGTTCGTTGGAGGCTGTCTCACTGCCACCATAGGGAGAGGACATCATGACCAAGGCCCTGCGATGGTCAGCGGTAAGCAGACATCCATCGTAGAGATCAAAACGGTCCATGACAGTCGTGTCACGAAGCAATGACAATACAGGAGAGAAGAGTCCCAAGGGGTCGTGGGTGATATCGTGAGCCATCATGCTACCCATCGGCATCAACAGTCTCTCCTTGTCTTCCTCAAGTTTTGAGGCGACAAACTCTGGCTGTCGCAACAGACTGTCCATGCGCTGATAATCCTCTGCTTCGAGCAGGAATGGCAACTGGCGATAGAGGTCTTCCTGCCGTTCTTCCATCTGTGAGAATACTGACTGCACTGTCAAGCCTTCCACATCACTGATGGCATCGAAGAAAGTTTCCACGCTCTCTACCAGCAGGTCAGGATTGTCTATAGTGCTGTCACGCTGTTCTATGATGGCAACGATCATACTGGTCTGTGCCTGACGGTCATAGTCGTTGAGGGCTGTCCGCTCCTCTTCGTCAAGGGGGAGGAAATCGCGGATATCCTCTTTGTAGGAGAGTCGTGTGACAGACAGCACCATCAGCAGTGTCACCACCACAAACGATGCCAGGCACCACCAGCGGTGACCACTCATCCAGTCATAGATCCTCACCGCCACGTCTTTCATTTCCGGTCCACTGGGTTAGAATAGATGCCTAAGAAGATATCCTTCAACTGATCGAGGTCACAGTCCTCATACTTCTCCAACTGTGCCAGCCTGTGCTCGAAAGCCTCCCATTCTTCCTTGGTATAGAAAGCACTAAAGGCCTTGCTGCCATAACGGATGTCGTGGGCAATATAGTTGTTGGGCCACAGGCGGTAGGCTGTATTGATACGACTGTCTATGAGTTGAGCCACAGCCTTGTGGTACTCGTTGTTTGTCAAGCCGTCAAACTGCATCAACTCATCCTCCTTGATGGGTTCGCAGAGTTCGAAGTGCACCCTACCCTTGCGCTGCATCAGTCCCGTAAGAATACTGTTCAAGTCCTCACCTGGTTTCTTGATATACTTTGAGAACTGTGACTGATAGAGTTCCAACGTCTTGAGAATGTCGCACGACTCCCACTCATAACTGACCGCCACAGGAACGATATGCAGTTCCGAGAGAGCCCGTATCTTATCGTCCATCCGGCTCATGCAGAACATCTTGATGATGCCCTGGTCTGTCACATCGATACCATTCTTGGTTCTCCCGTTGCGCTGGGCAATCCATACACTCTGGTGCTTCTCCAAGATGGCATGACGGATATACTCTGACAGATGGAGCGAACTGCGATAGAAATCCTTGAAGCCACCACCGGGACGCTCCACCTTGAACATCTTATTACTTTTGCCAATATCGATGACCAACTGCCCCTGCATCAGATTCGCGCCAAAGGTGATCTCCGTCGTATCAAAGCCCTGGGTCACCAGGAAATACTGCAACAGACTGGAGTCGAGCATGATGTCACGATGATTGGACACATAGAGATAAGAGTCATGAGGTGAGAGTCGCGAGATGCCGTCACAGGTGAATTCCGTGATGCTCCTGGCTATGACCTGCTCATTCACACGGCGCATGGTCTCCGTCTGGAAATCATGGATATTGGTATAGCCTACTATCCGCTGACGCACCTTCTCGACAGACTCCTCCGGATAGACATAGGAAGCCAGGAGCGGGAAAGAAGTGCTACTGGCTATGCGCTGCATGGCTGCAGGAATCTCCTCGTCGTAATAGGGGCGGATATCATCAAACTTCGATTCTTTTATCATGGTAGTTGTTTTAATTATTTTTCGAAACCAAACGTAAGTCCTTAGGACATATTTCATGCAACCAGTCCAGGAAGGATGCCCGCCACTGCCTGCTCTCGGCAGTCCCTTTCTTGTCTGAGGCGCCAAAGCCATGTCCTCCTGTCTCATACTGGATGTAACGGTGGGCTATATGCCTGGCTGTCAGGGCAGAATCGAGTAATTCACTGTTGCGATAGTCTACTACAGGGTCGTCTTTACAGTTTACCAGGAAAACGGGGGGACAATCTGCTGGCACATGGCACTCCAGCGAGAGGGAATCGCAAAGCACGCGACTATGTTTCCTGCCATCTCCCAGCAGTGCCCTTCTGGAACGTTTGTGTGTAAAGTCCTGTGTAAAGGTGACAACAGGATAGACAGGTGCGACAAAGGCAGGACGGTCTGCAACACTGAACAGTTCTGCTCCCGACATCACAAGATGCCCACCAGCCGAAAAGCCCATCGCCCCAACCTGTTCGGGATTGACACCATAGTCGGCAGCATGAGTTCTCACATAACGCAGGGCCTGCAACAAGTCATCCTGCGGATCAGGGTAGCGCACCCCTCTGAACAGATAACGATAGCGGGTGATGAAGGCTGGTGTCTGTGCTGTCCGATAGCGCAGTACAAAGGCTGCAATGCCGTTCTGCTGAAGCCAGCGTGCCACATCATGACCTTCGGCCTCCATATCGTGCCAGAAATAACTGCCACCGGGGCAAATGATTATCCC
>AUXO012678378.1_pt1 | contig 10714 bp, 7 predicted proteins | sample 768731 | NCBI WGS metagenome assembly AUXO01 (sample SAMN02715735, study PRJNA202380) | gut metagenome | biome: sheep rumen | host: Ovis aries | place: New Zealand: Palmerston North
CGGCAGTAACACCAGTAGCTCCTGCAGCCGCCCCAACAACAGCAAGACCTAATAAAATAGGCGGTCCTGCCATAATTACTCCGACACCGGCAGCAACACCGGCACCGGCGGCAAGAAGAACTTGCCAGGTCTTTAATTTTGTTTTTCCGGTTCTATTAAAGGCTCCCTGTGCAAACTCTGGATTAGACTCTCTAAGTTTTGCTTCGAGTTCTGATGGGTCCATTTGCATTACATTTGCAAGTTTATTTATATCGTTTTTAGAAAGCTTTTTGACATCACCACTGTTAATGATTTCATTAATTTTATTCATTGCTTGTGCTGAAGTCAAATAACAATCTTCATAAATAATGGCAAGCTGACCGGCAAGTTCTCCAGATGCATTTGAATATGTCATACCAATATTAGAACCCATACTCAAAACACCGTCTACAATTACCGGGTAAACATTCATCAAAACTGTTACCATAAGTAATTTATAAACAATATCAATAACAACTTTTTTAATTTCTATAGTACCAAACCATAGTTTAAAACTCTGCCAACAAAGATTCAAAAAAAAGAAAAAAGTACAGAGCTTTATTGCAAGCCCTCTGAAATTCCATAATGCAAGACCAAAACTCAAAATACCTTTAACAAAAGGAGCATCCCAATTGTTTTGATACATAAATGAATTTGGATCATCACTAAATTTAGGAATTGCAAAACAAGAACTGCTTGCAATCAAAAAGATTAAAAGAAGTAAAAAGATTTTTTTATTCTTAAAGACTTTATTCATATTGAGTATAACTCCTATTAAAGGCCAGGACTGATATAATCTACACTACGTTTATTTTCACTCAAACGCATATCAATATCTTTTTGTAACTGTTTTTCCTGTGCAACTTCGGCTTCAATCTGTTTTCTAAGTTCTTCTTTGGCAAACATACCAAGAAGCTGTTTAAATTCCATATTGAAACCACGTAAGCCTTTGTATATTTCCATTTCGGTCTGCTGTAATGCCTGTAAATGCATTACTTCTGATTCTTCATTACCGGCAGCATCTTGGACTGCAAGGAGTTCCTGCAATGTTTTTTCAGTTTCACCAGAAAATACTTCAGAAAACTTTGGAGTTAAAGCACCAAGAGAACCTTCTACAACACCTTCTGTAAGACCCTCTACTGTCTGTTCGAGAAAGTATGTTTCCGGGCTTACACCGTAATATCTCATGATGTTTGCCCTTTCATTGTAAGTCATACCCTCAGTATAACCTTTTGCGGCATCTTTATATCTATCCAAAGCATATCCTGCCATATTTCGGGCAAGGCCCATCATGCTTTTTTCGCCATTACTGCCCACGCCAGTACACAAGTCACCAATAGAATAATTTACACCATTAAAAGAAATAACATCGGAGTTTAGTTTATTTTTAATGGCATTAATATCATCAACTTTCTGAGATACATAACCACCGGCCTGTCGCAAACGTGTACGTGACTTACCGATATTCTCCCACGCCCCTTTAAGACCGCCTTCACTACTCCAATCTTCAAGAGACATTTCTTCAAAGTTGAAAGATTTAACCATATTGATACCTTGTTCAATCTGTTTATATCCTTGTTCAACTTGTTCAATCATGTTATTAATTTCATCATAGGTCTGATAAATCTGTTTAATTGCGTTCATCATAGCGGTTACATCAAAAACTGGATAACCGCTTGCAAAAATAGAAGAAAATAACATACTGCCAGTCAAAATAACTGCAATAAATTTCTTTGATAAAGAACTTTTCATAAAACGTCTCCTTTATTTTCTTTTAAGGTATTTGTCGGGATTTTCACCCTGCCTTCTACAGATTTCTGCAGCAAGCTGTTTTCTTGAATTAACTCCATAATCCTTCTCAATATCATCGAGAACTTTTGAATCTGGAGCAATTAAAGAAAGCTGAAAACGGTCAAGTTCTAACTGGAATAATCTTGAACCGTTCGGTGACTTATAAAAGTAGTCACGTTTCATTCTTCCATTAATTAAAATATTAATTTCTTCGTCTGTCAATCCAAATTTTCTATAACCGTCTGCAATAGAAGGGTTTGTAGCAGAAGGATCTGCAAGATAGAACTTAGTAAGACACTGAGAAACAATAGTATCTGAAATGCGGGAATTAGCAGCATCAGATACGTTCTGTGTAGCAAAAATTACGCAGACGTGTTTTTTACGCAATGTTTTAAGCCAGTCTGCAATAGTTTTTGAGAAGTATTCATTATCAAGGTAGGCCCATGCTTCATCCATTACAAGCATAGTCATGTGGCCTTTTTTATCATTAGGCTCTGCAAAATGTCTTTCAATATATTTGAAGAGATACATCAATGCAGGAGTAACACAAGCGGCACCCATTTTCATGAGAGTACCTAATTCAATCATAACAAAATTTGCGTATGCAATAGAAGTATCTCTTGCATCAAAAATAGAACCATACTGTCCAGTTAGAGTGTATGGCTGAATAGCAATTTTAACGTCATCATTTGTACAATACTGCTGAAATGATGTCATAGTACGGCCTTCCGGCTCTTTAGTATCACGCATCTGAACAAGAGCTTCTTTAATAGCTTCACTCATTCTTGAAGTAACTTTTACATTCTGCTGTTCAATACACTGCCCGATGAATTCACAGGCCCAGAGTAAGTCTGTAGTACTTTCAAGGTCACGTAACGGCTGAAATGCAACGTTACCGCAACCAGGCTCTACATAACAGCCACCGGCTCCGATACATACACCTCTTGCTGTTTTATCCTTATCAAGAACAATTACGTGAGCATCGGGAAACATAAGCCACTGACTTTCCAAAAGACAAAGGAAAGTAGATTTTCCGGCACCGGTTGGACCAAAAACAAATGAATGGAATACATCATTAATGTTAAGATTCAAAAAGAATGGTACTCCATCCGGTGTTGTACAAGTTAAAAGAGGGGCACCAAAACCGAACGTCTCTCTGGTCCATTTATTATCACGAATACCTTCCCATATAGAAGATAATGGGAAAAGATGTGATGAATTAGCTGAACTGGTAAGATATTTACGTACATTGTCGTAAACATTTCCAGGCATCATTCCAAGCCATGCATGGAATGAATTAGAAGTTTCAATTTTTGCTGAAAACTGACAAGAGTTTATAATACTCTGTATATATTTTGCTTTTTTGATTGCAATTTCATAGTCTTCATCCCAGACTGCAACACAAGTAGTATAAAAACCAAAAGAAACAGCATCAGTTGCAAGTTCTACCTGGGCATCATTAACATCAGATTCAAACTGACTTGCTGAAGGGTCTTCAACACCAGATTCTGAATTCATTGCTGTTTCATAAAGAAGAGTTTTTGCACTCTTTCTTGCACCATAGAACTTTTTCTGATATTTTTCCAAAAGTTTCTGAGAATTAAGTTTATCTATTCCAATCCATCTGGTACTCCATCTATACTCTATTCCGGCGGCGTTCATAATATCAAACATTGCAGGATAAGTATTTGATGGAAAATCCATAACTGTAATAATCGGAACATACATATCATCAACTTTGATACAAGAACCAGTATCTACGTTATGGTCACAGATAAAGGAATCGAAAAACTGCGGAGTCTTTGGAGCCATCCTTTTCTGAAAATCTGTTGAAAGAGAAGAATGTATATATGTAACAACTTCATCATTATCAAGAGGTCTTACAGGAATACGTGCAGAAACATAAGATAAGATTTCATCAGATTTAGAAAGGAAAAAGGCAACCTGTTTTTCCATTTCAACCATATTATAATAACCTTCGCCTTCCTGCCCTTCAGTATTATTCTTTTTATAAAGCAAAGAATTTACTTTGGTAACTACATCGTTTGGCAGGGCATAGGTCATTGTCAAGTAGTAGGAATTACGAAAGTGTGCCCCACTTTTAAAATTATCCTTTCTACGAGCGTCTACAAGAAAACCAAGCTGATTGGTCCATTTTTTGCCAGGGTAATCGTTAACGTAATCTCGCCTTGATTCAATCTGCATAGCCCAGCCTTCGCCGACTTGTTTTACTGACTGATTGAAATACATTGAAATGCGGTTAATTTCTTCCGCACTCTCTGTACCAAGATCCGGGCACTGGAAAGTATAGCATCGCATTAAAGCGTTTGTTTTAAGGTAAACTATACCATCTTTAGGATGTCCGATAAGGAAACTCCAGGGAAGACGATGAATAAGTTTATGACCATTATCTTTCCAATACTTCTTAAATTTTGCACCAACGTAATTAACACCTAACATAAATATTACCGCCTTTTTTTCTAAACTGCTTCTAAGTGGTCTGGGTCAAGAAGCGACTCTATTGCAATAGTTAGCATGTGAGGGTCGCTCTTGCACAAGATACGACAAGGAATGTAAACCGGAATTGCAATCAAAGCACCAAATTTTCCAAAAAGATATACAAAAACTGCAGTTATGAGAAATATCAACATAAAAACATTCTTTGGTACACCCATTATCAAATCCGGCTGTAAAAGCGATTTGTGTACCGGCATACTGTAATCCTGTAATGTCATATATAAAGTCCTTACTGTCCGAAGATAGTCTTTGCGGCAGCACCTTCAGTAAACTTATCAGAAGACATGAACTTCTTAGTAATTGTAGGAGCAGCCAAGAACAAAATGGTTCCTGCGAGAATAGGAACGAACTTCTTCCAAGCCTGGCCGTCAGCACGTCCGGCAGTCATAAGCAGAATACACTCTACACAGAAAGCAACAAAGAACACGCCAATAACCCACTTATTTGTAAGGAAGTTAATGATAGTCTCCATTGCTGTAGATACACCAAAGTCTGAATTGTCAGCTGCAAAAATATTTGAACAGCAGATTACAGACATTACCAAAAGCATGACAATTGCCTTATGTGAAGAAAGTATGTTTCTCACATTCTTCATTGTCAAAGCCTCACCGATAAAAGAAACAGATTTGTTCTTTAACATGTTTGTTACGTCTCCTTTTGTAACAGAATTTTATTATTATTTACAGGCAAACTGTCTGTAATATAAACAAATTAAACACCTTCTTCCTTAATGCGTTCAAGAAAGTCTTTAGTTCTTTCTTTAACCGGAAGAACCTGGTCTATATATGGACCATTTTTTCCTCTTGCAAGATGTACACAAAGATGAATAACCTGTGTCAAATCCGGTAATTTACCAACAATCACCTCGCTCAAAATACTTTCAAGACGTGTAAGCATACTTGTAGCACTATCGGCGTGCAGTGTTGTAACATTACCAGTATGTCCGGTATTCCAAGATTTAATCAACTCTTCAGCAACTTCTCCATATCGAACCTCACCAAAGATAATTCTTTTAGGGGTCCAACGTAAAGCCGTTCTTACAGCTTCAGCAGCACTTCGTTTTGTTGCATTAATCATCGTGCAATCTCTTGCAGTACACTGAAGTTCCTGTACATCTTCAACAATATAAAAAGCATCATTCGGTGTATATTCAACCATTTTCTTCAAGACAGCATTTGTAAAAGTTGTCTTTCCACTTCCGGTTGCCCCACCAACAAGGATGTTTTTTCTATCTTTAATGTACTGACAAATTAAATCATATTCATCCTGTCTAAGTCTACCCTGCTCTACATACTCTTCAAGACTGAATACTCTTTCAGCCGGTCTACGCATGGCAATCTGCGGATTATCTACAGCCGGTGGAAGAAGCCCAGTAAAACGCAAAGCATAAGGTTTTGGTATCTGACATTCAAGCTTTGGAAAGTCTGAACTCCAATCTACAGTCTTATCAAGCATACTGGCAGCACTTAATATAATACCTCGTGCTTTTTCCGGTTTAATATATTCTCCAGTAAATACCTTACCTTTTTCAAAGCTTTCATAAAGTATTTCACCAGTACCAATAACCTTAATATCTGTTATTGACATGTCTTCAACATATTTTCTTAAAGGACCAAGATCTTGAATAAAGTTTTCATAAATACGCTTCTTTTTTTCAAGTTCATTGGCACCCTGTTCGTCAAAACCCAATTAAGTCACCTCTTTTAAATAAAATCACCATCAGTAATTTCACGCAAAGGCGGTGGCGGCATTTCTTTAACACTAGTGATTTTTGATGGTTCATCCCAAGACTCACTTTCTGGTTCATAACCTTCAAGGTACTCCTGCAGATTAAACTTCTTATTTTCATCAACACCATTTGATTCATTTTCTGCAGCAGCTTCTCTCTGAGCCTGTTGAATGGCATCCAAAGCGGCATTTCCTGTAAGAACCTGGCCGTCACCTTCTTCCGGTTTTTTGTAATTCATTGCAGCTTCCTGTATTTTTTCCCAAACTGCCTTTTTGCCCTCACTTTTTTTCTGAGACGGAAGGTTCTTTACAATTTTTTTAATCTCTGCAAGTGTATATGGAGCCATGTAACCGGAAATTACATCATAAATCGGCTCTCCAGTCTTTTCATCAATTACAGTATTGCCGTTTTTATCTTTGCGTTCTTTCTGATAGAAAAGCTTACTCTTGAAACGTGGGTCCTGGTAGCAGACACATTTTTTAGCAAGATATGTAGGCATACCCTGCTTAAATACAAGAACATATTCCTTACCCATGTGCATTACTTCAGAAGGAGAAAGTAAATCACGCTGAATATCCTGGTAACTCTGGTTGATATTAGAAAGGTCAAGAGCAAACTTGCTACCAGAAACACTCTGATTTCCATTTACAACAGACTCTTTACCAATCATCTGACTGAATTTCGTTGCGTCATCAATATTACCAGGAGCCATAACTGCTACAGTATCACAGTTATCCAAGAAAGCTTGATGCTGACCATAAAGGTCATAAATCTGTGACAGCATCTGTACAATAATGAAGAAGTTAATGCCATAACCGGCCAAAATTCCCATTGTCTTACTAAGGAACGGTAAGGCTCCTAGAACAGGGAATTCGTCCAGAAGGAAAAGGAGTCTGTTTTTAAGTTTTCGCTCAGAAAGACCTTTTACACCTTTTGGAAGCATTTCTCCGGCAGAAAACTTACGCAAAAGGAAGTTTACGATAAGTTTAAATACAGGAGCAACACGGTCAATATGAGAGAACGGAACTGTAAGATATAATGTAATAGGTTCCGGTGAATCATAGAAATCAGAAATCTTGAAATCAGAATGACTTGTACAATTTTTGATATATGGGTCTTCAAAAAGACGCATCTTAGTAAATACTGTTGAAAATGTATCAGAACGAACTTTCTCATGCATGGAAAGAATCTGATTTGCTCCGTTTTTGATTGTCTGACTAATATAATCAGATTCATTACCATCTTTATCAAAATGCGGAGAATTAATCATTTCGTTCAAAAGAACATCACCAAGGGCACATTCTTCACCAGTTGCAGGATCTACTTTCTGACCAGAAGCTGTAGAAAGAACTTCAAGGACTCCTGCCATGTTCTGCTGTTCTTTCGGATATTTTCCACTTGAAAGAACATGAAAGATAACGGCAGTAAGAAGAGTCTGTGCAGCATTGTCAAAGAACTCATTAGTTCCATCACTACCACCCTTTGGTGGTTCAAATACATTTGCAAGAATCAAACCTATATCAGCAAAAGCCTGTTGATTAAGTTCAACTTCTTCCAAAGGATTAAAAGAAACTGTTATTTCATTAATAGGAGAGAATTTCAAAACTCGTGTAAACTTTGCTCTGAATCCGCCTGTCATCTGATACAACTCACCCTTCGGGTCAAATACAATCATACTTGTAGGATACGATACAAGAGTAGTGTTAATACTAGACACACCTTTACCTGCTCTGGTCGGAGCTATCATAAGGGTATTTGTACCACCGGCATGACATACTAAAGGAGCTGTTTTATTACAAGTAAGAGAAAGACCGTTTGTTTCCGGGTTAATTTCAAAAGAAATATCTGCGGAAACTTGTTGGCCCATAACAACACCGTGTTCCATACAGAGACCAAACTTTTTAAGGTCTTTAACAGTACCCCATCGTCCGGTATCATATACATGACGGTTCTTTGAATTGCGTCTGATCAAGATTCCTATAATAAGGAATGAAGCAACAGCCAAAGCCGAAGAAATAAAAAATGGAATGAGAAAGTTTAAAACATAGGTTTCTACAACTTCATCAAAAGGATTTGCAATGATTGTAAGAAAAATGTTGAAAAAGTTAAAAAGAGGATAACCTTTTTCAAGTCCAAATATCTTATGTTTTGTTATATACCAAGGTAAGTCTGTATAATACTGACGGAAACCGACTGCATGTGCCCAGTATTGAGCCGCAATCTGGCCACCAATCATGATAATAAGTAAAGGTATTAAAATATGAAGAACTTCAAGAACCGGATTACGCTGAACTTTCGAAGGGTCTTCTTTCAAGAATTCCGGCTTTTTTGGTTTTCCCATAAAAAAAATCTCCTATAACAATATGTAAAAGGCAGTTATAGAAGATGTTCGGATTTGATTAGAAATTATGATTAATTATAAAAACAAAAAATATGAAGTGTCAATAACTTATAAAAAAATAATTAAAAACTATGTATAAATTGATTTTTGTTTAAAATACTGTTTATAAGCAATTTTATTTTTTATTACATTTACTTTTTTATAAAAAGTAGCAGACATTCAATTTAAACTGTAAAAATGCCTGTTTGAAAAAATGTTCAAACATTACAATAGAGTCATATTATTTGATAAAAAAGCAAAATAGACAAATAAGCCTATTTAATAACAGAAATGTGTTTTCCAGTAATTTAATCCTCTGTTAAAGGTTCTTTCATCAAGAAGAAAAGACAAATATTTTTCTCTTGCCCTTAATTTAAGACACGTTTGAGTATGTTCAATTTCATATTTTCTTTCCGGTGATGATTTAAGCCATTCAGAATCATTTAGCAGAGACTCGTGTATCTGTTTGCGGTAATAACAATAATTTTTTCTTACAAACTCAAATGTTTGTTCACTGTCTATTACACGATGTTCAGTATTTTCAATTTCTGTTTTGAGTTTTTGATTCTCAATCTTTATAATTTCACTTTGTTTCTGAGCTTCCTGGAGCATCTTGAAAAGACCATCTTTTTCTTTTCTGAGTTTCTGAAGAACCTTAATCATTCGTTCCCATGTGTCTTCCGGTTTTACTTCAACCATATCACAAGGCTGTGGGTCTAACTCCTGTATAAGTTTGAGTGTATCTCTGGTTTTCTTCTGATTTTTCTTTCGGGCGAAACGTTCTTCTTTAGTTTCTCCATCAACTTTCCATTCAATAAGAGGATCAAGAATTGGTAATGAACAAGTTGGTTCTTCAAACTCAGAAACTGAATCTCCGTGGTCAATAAATACAGCATCCGGTTTACCTTCCAAAGGACGCAGAATTCTTCCAACAATCTGAAACCATAAAGGACGGCTCTTTATATGGCGGCAGGAAAATGCATAACTCACTGGTGGACAGTCAAATCCATAAGTAAGTAAAGCGGCATTTACAAGACCATCTATTTCACCACTACTGAGCTTATTAATAAGTTCTTCACGCATAGATACAGACATTTCGCCGGAAATAACTCTAAAATCATAACCTGCTTCCTGGAAAATAGATGCAACAGATTCTGCCATAGCTACAGTGTTTGTAAATCCCAATGCCGGTCTGCGTCTTCCATCTTCATAAACACCATATTTTTCATAAGAATCTACAAGGTCTCCCCATATCTGGTTCTTATCAAAAATATCTATCATCTGCTGTTCAGATAATTCCTGGCCGTTTGCTTCATCCGGTTTTATATCAGAAATACCTTCGATAGGCTTTGTGTAATAACGAAGGTCACAAAGATATCCTTTATTAATCAATGAAGGAACAGTTTCAGCCTGTAGTAAATCATCAAAACAGCCATATTTATGAAGTGCGTCATTACCTTTAAGCAGGGCAAGTCCATCCATGCGTTCCGGTGTTGCAGTCAATCCTAAAACTCGTATAGGTTTAACTTTATCAATAATTTTCTTAGTCTGCTCTATTCCAATATGAGCTTCATCAAATATATAGACACAATTTGGTGGTATTTTAGATGCCTGGGTACGCAAAGAATCTTTTGAAGCAATTATGCATAAATTGCCGGTAAGTTTTGTTTTATCACTCCAGACAAAATCAACCTCTTCCCCAAAAGTCTCATTTGCCTGTTTTATTAATTCAAGGCGTGGAACTACAAATACAACCGGAACTCCATAATTCTTAAATTCCTGTATTAATCCAAATGCAATGACTGTTTTTCCGGCACCGGTTGGAAGACATATAAGGGTATCTTTATCAGAATCCATTACAGTTTTAATAATATCACTCTGATAATTTCTAAACTCCATATAAACTCCTTGCAGTATTACTGCATAATATTTACTCCGTATTTATCAATAAGATTGGAAAGGTTTTGATTATTAAATACAGCAGCAACGTCAGTTACAGAACCTTCAAGACCTTTAATATTAGTATTTTTCATGCTGTATTTAACACAGTCATTCTTACCGTATTCAATAATCTGATCCACACTCCAGAGTTTTGTTTCATTAAAAATACAGTAAGGAACTTCAGAATAATTGATTTTTATATCAAGTTTTTTGTTATTTTTTTTGATAGTAATTTCAATTGGTTCATATTTGTTATCAAATTTCTGAACATCAGACATTTCTGGAATAACATTTTTACCAAAACTTTTATCAGATTTAGACATTCTATTTAAAAGCTT
>AUXO014715355.1_pt1 | contig 10714 bp, 13 predicted proteins | sample 768731 | NCBI WGS metagenome assembly AUXO01 (sample SAMN02715735, study PRJNA202380) | gut metagenome | biome: sheep rumen | host: Ovis aries | place: New Zealand: Palmerston North
AAATAATACAAATATAGTTTTAGTTGTTTCTTCAATAGCAGTAGTAGCCCTAGTAGCAGGTATTGCAGTAAAGAAATTTGCTAATGCGTAAATTTATTGTAAAGACAATCAAAGCAACTATTATAAGCTTAATAGTTGCTTTATTAATTGTAATAGCTACTGTTTTAATGGTTAAATATTTCTTTGGGGCAAGAATAGAAGAAGTTATAACTTTAGCTAATATGGTATCAGTAAGTAGTAGTGAAAATATAAAACATGTAGATGCAGTTTTAAATGAAAGAAACAAAATAGAAAATCGCCCTGCATTTGGAGAAGAATATGCTACAATAGAGATATCAAAAATTGATAGAAAACTTCCTGTATACTTTGGAGATTCATTAGAGGTATTAAAAAATGGAGTTGGTCATTCAAGTGGAAGCTATTTTCCAGGAGAAGGTGGATCAATAATATATATGGGACATAATTCAAAAAAAGTATTTAGAAAACTTGGAGAATTACAAAAAGGTGATGAAATAATAGTTACAACATCATATGGAAAATATACATATAAAATTTATGATATGCAACTTATAAAAGAAACTGAAGGAGATAAATTAGAAATCCAAGATAAAAAAGAAATTTTAATGATTTATACTTGTTACCCATTTATAAATATAGGACATGCTACACAAAGATATGTAGTATTTGCAGAACTTGAAAAGTAAAAGGGGAGAAAAAATGAAAAATTGGAAGAAGGTAGTAACATTCATTATAGCAGCAATTCTTGCATTGCTAATAATGGGGTATGCAGTAATAAACATTGTTTCTTCTACAATTATGAGTAAATCATATATTTTATCAAAATTTCAAAGTACAAAATATTATTCAAAATTATATGAACTTGTAGAATCGAATTTTGAAAAATATACTCAGCAATCTGGACTAGAAGAAGATGTAGTAAAAGGATTAGTTACTGAAGAAAAAATAGAAAAAGACACAAAACAAATTTTAAGCAATTTATTTGATGGAATTCATGAAGAAATATCTACTAAAGAGTTAGAAGATAATTTAAGAGTAAATATAAATAAATCTATTCATGGAAGAAAATTATCATCAGATGAAGAAAAAGCAGTAAATACATTTATTGGAAAAATATCAGATGAATATAAATCTACAATCATAAATACTAAATATGAAAAAACAATAAATACATATTATTTAAAACTTGTAGATTATTTGAATTTAGCAAATAAAGCATTACTTATTTCAATTGCAATTATATTAGTTATTTTATTTATTATGAATATAAAAAGAATTTACTTAAGTATAAATGGAATTGGAACAGCACTACTTTCTAGTGGATGTGTTTTAGCAATAGCAAATATTTTTATTAATTTAAAAGTAAATATTAATTCAATTACATTTATGAATAATGTATTTTCAGAAGCATTAAGAAAAGTACTAAATGATATGATTTCAAGAATTGGAATATATGGATGGTTTTTAGTTTTATCTGGGTTAACATTAATTATACTTTCAAACTTAGTTCATAATATACGAAAATACGGAACAAAGAAAAAATACAAAAAAGGTGATCATTCAAATAGTGACACAGAGTTTACAGATGATTATGAATAATGTATTGAATATATGTAAAAGTACAATGGCAAAAGTTTTAAGTTAGGAGAGAAAAAATGGAAGAAATAGATTTAAAAGAATTGTTTAACATATTTTGGAACAAAAAATGGCTAATAATATTAGTAACACTAATATTTGGAATTGCAGGAGTTGTATATACTTTAGGCTTTAAAACACCTGTATATAGTGCAAAAACAACTTTAGTTTTAGCTACATCAAAATCTCAAGAAGATGCAGGAGTAAATTCAATTACAACAACAGATTTAACTTTAAACTCTAAACTTGTTGGAACATATAGTAAACTTGCTAAAAGTAATAAAGTTGTAAGAAAAGTTTTATCAACTCTTAATTTAGAAGAAGATGAAGAAAGAATAAGAAATAATATATCAGTTACATCTGAAGAAGATACAGATGTAATTAGAATTACAGTTACTCATGAGAATGCTGCATATTCTGCAAAAATTGCAAACGAAGTTGCTAAAGAATTCTCAAAAGTAGTTAATGAAATATACAAAATAGATAACGTATATTTAGTAGATGAAGCTGAAATACCAGATAGACCATCTAATGTACATCATAAAAAAGATGTAGCATTATTTGCATTTGTTGGATTAGCTATTTCTGCTGCATATGTATTTATACTAAATATGTTAGATACTACAGTAAAAACATCAGAAGATATAGAAAAGGAATTTGGACTTCCAGTATTAGTTACTATTCCACAAATTGATAGTTTTGAAAATGAAAAAGGAGGTAAAAAATAATGAGAAAAGAAGTTATAGCACATAAAAATCCAAAGTCTCCTATTTCAGAGATATTTAGAACATTAAGAACAAATATCCAATTTATGGATAGAAATAAAAAGATGAGAACTTTGCTTGTTACATCAACATTTCCTGGAGAAGGAAAAAGCTGGGTTGCATCAAACCTAGCAGTTACTTTTGCACAAGCAGGTAAGAGAGTTGTTTTAATAGATGCAGATATGAGAAAAGGAAGACAATATTTAATATTTTCTATTTCCCCAAAACCAGGACTTTCTAATTATTTATCACAGGCAGAAATTGATGATGATGGAACATCTACAGAACATATAGAAAATTATGTACAAGAAACAGATGTACAAAATCTATATGTTATGCCAGCAGGAAATGTTCCACCTAACCCATCAGAACTTTTAGTTTCTGCACAAATGCCAACTTTACTGGAAGATTTAAAAGAATATTTTGATTTAATAATAATAGATGGAACACCTTGTGAACTTGTTACAGACTCAGTTATTTTATCTAGAATAGTAGATTCTACATTAATTGTTGCAGCTCACAAGAAAACTAAAAAAGATGCTTTAGATAGAGTTATAAAAAATATAAAGAATGTTGGAGGAACAATAGCAGGAGTAGTACTAAACAGAATGCCTACAACAAGTAAAAAATATGGTGACACATATTACTATTATGGTTCACATGATAAACAATCTAGTAAGAATATAAATAAAAAAATGAAAGAATTTGATAGAAGAACAGATAAAAATCTTGCTAAACTTGAAAAAGAAATGAATTCTAATAGAGTAGAAAATAAAAAAGATGATACCTATTTAGAAGATAAATCACCAGAAAGTATTCAAGAAAAAATACAAGAAGCAATTGGAAATACAGATTTTGAACCAAAAAGAGAAGAGTATGTAGAAGAAGTAAAACAAGAAGAATTTGTTCAAGAAAATAACTATAGTGAAAACAATAATTATAATAGTTATAATGAAGAAAATAGTTATGGCAATGACTATAACAATGAATACAATAATCAAAATGATTATAATAACAATTCTCAGCCAAATAATGAAGTAAGAGATTTCTATAATGACAATAATAATTTTAACAATTATGATAATAACAGTAATTATAATAATTACTATAACAATAATAATGATCAAAATAATCAAGTAAACAATTTCTACAATGATAATAATGATAATAATTCTAATGAATTAAATAATAATCTTAATAATATTCAAACTCAAGAAACAAAAGAATCAGAAGATGCTTTTATGGATAAAACAAACGAAATATTAAAGCAAATAAATGACTATATTGAGCAAGAGAAAAGAAAATTAGATAATAATAATAACTAGAAAGAGGAGCAATATAAATGATAGATTTTCATTCACATATAATTCCAAGCATAGATGATGGTTCTAAAAGCGTGGAAGAAACATTTAATTTAATGAAAGAAGCACAAAAAGCAGGATTTGACAAGGTACTTTCAACATCACATTATATGGAAGGATATTATGAGGTAGAAAATAGAGAGCGAGAAGTTTGGATTAATGCAATAAATGAAAAACTTTATCAGAATGGTATTAATATCCATATATATTTAGGAAATGAAATATATATAACAGATAATATCATTAAACTTTTAGAAGAAGGAAAAGCTTCAACAGTAAATAATACAAGTTATGTATTATTTGAACTACCTCTAAATTCTGAACCAATGAATTTATATGATGTTGTTTTTGAGATGCTAAGATATAAACTAGTACCTATTTTAGCTCATCCTGAAAGATATAGCTTTGTACAAAAAGACCCAGAACTATTATATGACCTTATACAAAAAGGTGTGCTTATGCAAGTAAACTATGGAAGTATAGTTGGACAATATGGAAAATCTGCCAAAATTATTGCGAAAAAATTATTTGAAAATGACATGGTACATTTCTTAGGAACAGATGTACATAGACAAAATACAATTTATCCTAGAATGCCAGAAATATTAAAAGAAATAACAGAATTAATAGGAGAAACAAAATTATTTGAAATATCTACAGTTAATCCAGAACTTGCAATTAATAATAAGAGAATTGAAATTGCAGAACCTAAGCATTTAAAATTAAGCTTTAATGAAAAAATGAAAATGAAAATAGGCAAATAATTGATTAAAAAGCGTTGGATTAATACAACGCTTTTTGTTTATAAAATATAAAAATTGATTTTTATACTAAAAAAGAGGTGTAAAAAATGGAAATTATTATACTATCAGGAGGACTTGGTACAAGACTTAGAAGTGTTGTACAAGACATACCAAAGACCATGGCAATTGTAAATAATAAACCATTTCTCGAAAGGACATTTGATTATTTACAAAAATTTGATATAACAAAAGCTGTTTTAGCTGTTGGATATAAAAAAGAATATATAGAAGAATATTTTGGAAATAAATATAAGAATATTGACATTATATATTCAGAAGAAAAAGAAAGCTTAGGAACAGGTGGAGCTGTTAAAAAAGCATTAAAAAAATGCAGTGATGATAATATATTAGTAATAAATGGAGATATCTATGCTAATGTAAATCTTAAAGAAATGATGGAAAAACATTTAAAATCAAATAAAGATATTACAATTGCAGTAAAAGAAATGAAAAATGTAGAGAGATTTGGAACAGTTAAAATAGAAGATGATAAAATTGTAGATTTCATAGAGAAAAAACACATAGAAAAAGGATATATAAATATAGGCTATTATATTATTAAGAAAAATGTATTTGATGGAAAAATAGACTTAGATAAATTCTCTTTAGAAAAAGATTTCTTTGAAAAATATGCTAAAATTGATAATTTTGGAGCATACAAATATACAGGAGAATTTGTAGATATTGGAATTCCAGAAGATTATAATAAATTATGTAATATGCTAAAAACTCAGGAGGAAGAATGAAATTAATAAAAGAAAAAAATAAAGGAATAACACTAATAGCATTAATAATAACAATAATTGTTTTACTAATTATTGCAGGAATAAGTATAGGAGCATTAACAGCAAATAATAGTGTGATAAAAAAAGCACAAAATGCAAAAGAAGTTACAGAAGAAGCAGGGATAAAAGAAGTTTTAAAAGAATCATATGTAGTAACAGCAGGAAAAAATAGAAGAGCAATAGTAACAGAAGAAGCTTTGCAAGAGGAAATAAATAAAACATATCCAGAAGCAGAAGTTGCAAAAGAAGAAAATAAATTTATAGTTCTATTAAATGAAAAATACTATGAATTAGATGATGATGATGGAGAAATAGTTGGACCAAAAAAGTTTGAAAAAGTAGATAAAAACCCTGGAGATATAACAAAAGATAAAGATGGAAATCCATTAGATGGTACAACTAACCCATATGAAATCTGGAATATAGAAGATTTTGTGGAGTTTTCAAGATTAGTTTCAATAACAGTAGGAACTAATGCAGTTAGTGACAAACCATTCGGAAATAAAAAAGTCTTTATTATGAGAGATTTAGATTTTAACTCTATTTTTTCATATGATAATTATAAGGCGAAATATAGTTATAATGCAGAAAATAATGCATATGAACCTGATGAAAATTCTACAACAACAATTAAAGAATTATGTACATCAAACATGGGATTTATACCAATAGGAGAAACATATGATAGACTAAAAAAATGTTTTTGGGGAAATTTTGATGGAAATAATCATACTATAAAAAATCTATATATAAAAACTGATAAAAGTGCTGGATTATTTGGGGCTACTGGATCTGCAAGTATAAAAAATATAACATTAGAAGGAACAATTATATCCACAGGAAGTAATCATCTTGCTTCAATAAATGCAATAGGACATGGTTCTACTTTTGAAAATTGTCATAATCGAGCTAAGATAATAAACGAAGGTAGTGGTATAGCATCTGGTATTTTTGGAATTGGAAGTGGAATTACTGTTAAAAATTGTACTAATGAAGGAGAAATTATATCTGTAAATGACTCAGCTTTTGGTATATCTGGAACTTCAGGAACAATAAGGCTATGCAAAAATACAGGAAATATAACAGGAAAAAATAGCGCATCAGGAATAAGTGGAGCAGGATGGGGAAATGGTGGCAGAACGATAATTAATTGTGGAAATGAAGGAGAGATAACAAGTTTAAATGGTAGTGCAGCTGGAATAACAGGAGGAGGAAGTAGCAGCAAGATATATAATTGCTATAATTCTGGAAATGTCAATGCAGGAACTATTGGACGCTCAGGTGGAGGAGTGCTTGGACTTACACGGAATAGGACATTTTAACGGATGGACAGGGATAGCGCATAACTGCTGTTCTATGGGAGAATTAACTGTAAAAAGAGTAATTGATTATGGAGCTTCAGGGCTTATAATGAAAACAGGATCTGAATTTAATAATGCCTATTACTTAGAAGGAATTAATAGTAAAATTACTTTAGCACCAGAAACAGGAGCAGTATCATTTGTTAAAACATCAGGAAACACAGAAGATATGACAAGTCAAAAAGTAGTAGATGCTTTAAACCAATATATAGAAGAACATAAAGAAGATGAAGGTGAAAATGTGGTTAATACTTCAGATTGGCTTAAATGGAGAGTAGGAGAAAATGGACTACCTGAATTAATATTTGAATAATGCATAAAAATGAATAAATGAAAATGATGTGAAAAAAAATATAAAATATAAAAATATAATAAAAAACACTTGAATTAATTAGATGCATTGTGCTATAATAGTCCGGGTGTTTTATTTAAATATAATAAAAATTTGCAATCTAAACATAATAAATAAAGTAGAAACACAAGTGAATATGAAAGGAAGTTATAGAATGAAACAAATAAGAAAAACAAAAATCGTAGGAACAATAGGTCCAGCAAGTGAACATAAATTAAGTGAATTATTTGATGCAGGACTAAATGTATGTAGAATTAATTATTCTCATGGAAGTTATGCAGAACAAGAATTTAAAACAGAGGAAGTATTAAGATTAAGAAAAGAATTAGATTTACCAATTCCGCTAATCCTAGATATGCAAGGTCCAGAAATTAGAACAGGAATGCTTTATACTGGAAAAACAGAAAAAATAGAAATAAAAACAGGACAAAAATTTACATTTGTTACAGATGATATAGAAGGAAATGAAGAAAGAGTTTCAATAACATATAAAGATTTATATAAAGATGTTGAACCAGGAGCTAAGGTGTTAATAGATGATGGCGCTATTGAATTAGTTGTTGATGAAATAGTTGGAACTGATATAGTTTGTACAGTTATTCATGGAAATAAACTTGGAAGCAGAAAAACAATTAATTTACCAGGAACAAATGTAAAACTTCCAGCTTTAAAAGATAAAGATATAGCAGATTTAAAAGCTGCTTGTGAACATGACTATGATTATGTTGCTGTATCATTTGCAAGAAATGTAGATGATATTAATCAAGTAAGAAAAGTATTAGATGAAAATGGTGGTCAAGATATAAAAATTATAGCTAAAATAGAAAATTCAGAAGGATTGTCAAATGTTGATTCAATAGTTAGGGCAGCAGATGCTCAAATGGTAGCTCGTGGAGACATGGCAACAGAAACAGACTACGCTGAACCACCTATAATGCAAAAGAAATTAATAAGACTTGCAAATTCATATAATAAACCTGCAATAACAGCAACACAAATGTTAGAATCAATGACACATAACCCATTACCAACAAGAGCAGAAGCTAGTGATGTTGCAAATGCTATATTTGATAGAACAAGTGCAATAATGTTATCTGGAGAATGTGCACAGGGAGAATATCCTGTAGAATGTGTTAAAGTAATGGATACAATAGCAAGAAAAGTTGAACCAACAATTAGATATTGGAGAAGATTTGATATCAATGAAAATCTTAATTTAACAGATGTTGAAATGAAAATTGCTTATTCTGCATGTATTTTAGCTAAAAATATGGAGGCTAGTGCAATTGTTGCATATACAAATACTGGAGATAGTGCAAGAAGATTATCAGGACTTGGTGCTGGATGTCCAATACTTGCAATTACAGATAATAGAAAAACATATAACCAATTAGGATTAGTATGGAATGTATATCCTGTATTTGTTGATACAAAAGACACTGTAGATGATATAGTAGAAGAAGGAATAATGAAACTAAAAGAAAAAGAAATCTTAGAAAAAGGCGATTTAGTTGTTGTATCAGGAGGAGCAAAACTTCTTAAGAAAGAAGTAGAAAGCAAAATTGCATGTGGTATTATAAAAATATAATTTTGATATAAGTAATATAAAAAAATCAAACTATAAAATAATATTTATATTTATTTAGATAGTTTGATTTTTTTTTTGAAAATAGTTGTAAATTTGCAAAAAAATTGATATACTATAACCATATAGAAATTGAAAGGAAAGTGATCTATATGGAAGAAAATAATAATGAAGAAATAAAAAACGTTCAAAATGAAATACAAGAAGAAAATGGTATTAAAATATCTAATGATGTTATTGCTGTTATTTCTGGTGTAGCTGTTTCAGAAGTATCTGGAGTAGCATCAATGGCTGGAGGTTTTGCAGGAGGAATATCAGAAGCTTTAAAAGGAAAGAAAAATTTAGCAAAAGGAATTAAGGTAGAAGCAACAGATAAAGAAGCTAAAATTGATGTTAATATAATAGTAGAATATGGTAGTAGAATTCCAGATGTCGCATTTGAAATACAAAACAGAGTTAAAAAATCAGTTGAAAATATGACAGGTATAAAAGTTCTTGAAGTAAATGTACATGTTCAAGGAGTTAGTACACGTAATTTAAATACAGAACAAGATGATACAGAAACAGAAAATGTAGAAGAAAATAATGCAAATCAAGAAAATAATGAAACAAATGATTAATTTAGGAAGATAGAGGAGGAAAAATGAATGAAAACAATTAGTAGAATAGTTTTAGTAATATTTTCATTAATAATTATATTTTTAGGAGTTGCAATTAATTTATTAGCTGTTGGGTGGTTAGAATATGATACAGCATTTAAAATACTTGAAAGAGCATTAATACAAAAACCATCAAGTCAAATAATTCTTATATCATCAGAAATATGTATGTTATTTGCTATTATTTGTATTTTTATGGATTCACCAGAAAGAAAAGAACCAAGAGGTGGACAAGATATATTACTTCAAAATGATAATGGTAAATTAATGATATCAAGAACAACTATAGAAAATTTAGTAAATTCTACTGTAAGTAAATTTGTAGGAGTTAAAGAATCAAATTCAAGAATTGCTGTAGACGAGACAAATAATGTAAATGTATTGGTAGATTTAACAGTAACTGAAAATGTAGTAATAAAAGAATTAACAGTTAATTTACAAAATAAAATAAAAGAAACAATTAAAAAAACATCAGACCTAGAAGTAAAAGAAGTAAATGTTAGAGTAAAAAACATAGATAACAAACCTATAGATAATGCAGAGTAAGTATGGAGGATTTAAAATGGAAGGTTTTAAAAATTTTTGGAATGATTATAAAGGAGCAATAATTGGAGTTATTATTTCAATATTAATAATAATTACAAATCTATATAAATTGATAGTATCTGTTGTTCTAATAATACTTGGAGCTATAGCTGGAAATTATATACAACAAAATAAAGACTATGTAAAAGATAGATTAAAGAATTTTATAGATAGATTTTAGGGGAATAAAATGAGTAGAACTGAAATTAGAGAATTAGCATTTAAATTAATATATAGTTTAGAAATTCAAAATGAAGTAGACTTGGATGAACAAGTAAATCTTTATATAGAAGATAATGGAGTAAAAGATTTAAGTACAGCAGAATATATTAAAGATATGGTATTTGGAATAAATGAACATAAAGATGATATTGAATCAATGATAAAGAATGGACTTGATTCTAAATGGACAATAGAAAGAATTTCTAAAATTAATCTAAGTATATTAAAGGTTGCAATATATGAAATAAAATATAAAAATATACCATTTAAAGCTGAAATTAATGAAGCTGTTGAACTTGCTAAGAAGTATGGTGAAGATACTTCTAGTAAGTTTGTAAATGGTTTACTAGGAAATGTTGTAAAAGAATTGAATTTAGTTTGAAAAGAGGTAAAAACATGAATTATGATGCAATAGCAATAACAGTTAGCCAGCTAAATTCATATATTAAAGATAAGATAGCTGAAGATGAGGCTTTAAGTACAGTTGTTGTAAAAGGAGAAATATCTAATTTTAAAAACCATTACTCAGGACATCTTTATTTTACATTAAAAGATGATAAATCTTTAATAAAATGTATAATGTT
>AUXO017399108.1_pt1 | contig 10714 bp, 28 predicted proteins | sample 768731 | NCBI WGS metagenome assembly AUXO01 (sample SAMN02715735, study PRJNA202380) | gut metagenome | biome: sheep rumen | host: Ovis aries | place: New Zealand: Palmerston North
TTCCCTTTAATAGTTAATTTTTCCAAACTAGGAGGGGGAGATATTTTTTTATTCGAAAAAAATTATTTTTCTTTTTCCAACCAATCAAGCAAATATCTCATTGGTGCAACCTTAATCTCTACCTTATCAACCAGGATATTACCTTCGTATATAATATCTATCCAACATTTCCCTTCTACCTTCTTACCACATCCTGTAGTTTGGTAGTAAGGTTTGAATGTCATCTTTGTTAAATCATACGCTTCCTTGTTCTTCACTTAGCACCTCGATAAACTTACACTTCATCTTATCTTCTGCTTGTTTGATAGATTCTAATCTTTGTTCACTTATATACCATTCCATATTTAATGTTGGCATAATACCTAACTCACTATCTTTGATTCTTTTAATTTGCCACTCATTTGTTGCCTTAATCTTATATATAGTATTTAAATATTTATTAGGCTTCTTGCATAAGTATTTACTCCATTTATCTTTAGGTTGGCTATACTTAAACTTCAACTTGTTAATTCCCTCTATACGCTTAACAGGTATATCCTCCATGTCGAAATCTAATAAGATAGAGTTCTCATCGTTAAGACCTAATTCCTTCAATACAGGCAATTTTGTGGCTATTACAGGAACTCCTCTCATTAATGCTTCAACCACACTTAAACAATAGCCTTCGTTATCGCTCAATTGAATAAAGGCATCAAACATACCTAACTTGCTAGTTATATCGAGTCTTGGCTTAACAAAGACCATGTTTTCGATTTGCTCTTTAGGACTGTCACTATATATCATCCAGGTATAATTAACACCTGCTTGATTTAAGGTTTGAGCAAGTTTCTTCATCCTTTCCCATCCCTTTTCACGAGTAAGTCTTGTAGCACTAACAAATAATAGAGGCTTATTCACCTCATCTAATACTATAGGTTGATAGATGTTAGTTGCCTTAATCTTAGTCATTTGATACCAAGAATCACAAACCAACTGGCTAACACCTAAGTATTCATCTATTCTATTGTCGATTGGAAGATTAGATAGCGATAGTTGACCACGTTCAACCATGTCTTTGTAATCGCCATGCAACACAAGATATTTCTTTTTTGCTACACATTGATTGAGTATTTCTCTATTGAAGCAACAAAACAATCTATCGCAAATTACCTTATCGTTGTCTCTTAGTTTCACACATCTTACATACTTTTGAAGTCTATTTATTTGATTACTATCGCCATTTTTAAAAAAGACAACTATTTCATAGTTGCCATACTTCCTAGCGATGTAATATAGATGGGATTCAATACCACCTATCGCATTTAAACTTCTAAAGTAATAAGCATTCGCTACCTTATATTCCATCTGACTCTTCCTCTTTTGAATGCCTCGATAGAGGCATACCGATTTGAAACACTCGCTTATCGGTCTTAAATAATAAAAGTAGGCTTAATATCAAGACCTACTTTTGATTAATATCATAATATACTATTTATTTGGTAAATGGATTTACTTTTTTATATCTTTTTCGATTAAAGAAATAATATATGCGTTCTTGCTTTCTTGCTTTTCTAATTGATTTATGACTTTTGTGTTTTTCTTGTTGACCATTAGATGATAATGTTTGTAGTTCTCTTTCGTGAACTTTTTAACATAGGCATCTTGATTAAACTTTGGATTTGCTTGTAAGAAGTTTAAACTATCTCCAAGAACACTTAATAAGTGCTTTTTGTTGCCTTTAAGATTAAATTGATACTTCTCGCAATTAGTCCAAACGTTTACAACATTGTTCTTTATACCTCTATTAGATGAATACACCTCAACAAACTCATCTACGCTCATATTTAAATCTTGAGTCTTTATTAATCTTTCTAGCATTTCTTTTGAACGCTCTTCTCTTTGCTCTTTATTCATACCTAACATATTCATATTATTTTGCCTCCGAAATAACTATTATGTCGCCTTCATCATCAATAGATATATGAATTCCATCATACAAATAATAATCACTTTTCCATTTATCTGATGTTTCTTGTATCTCCATCAATGATAATAAACTTTGCAATTCTTCTTTAGTAAAACTTCTTGAGTAACTTCCGTCTTTGCCTTCAATAAATAATAATGGTTTCATTCTATTTCTCCTTTTTCTTTTTTTCATATGGTTTACCATACTCTAAATATAATTCTTCAATCATTTCATCATCAATTTCAACCTTTTTACCTGTTCTCATTGCTTGAATACTCATCAAATTGCATATATGAGCGTGTTCTCTTGCGAGTGATATACAAGTTTCGGGATTTTGTAATATTTTTAATAGTTCTATGAATGTCATTTTAATGTCTCCTTCTTTAAATTAAGTGTTGTTTTAGATGCTGTCGCCTCATCTTGTTGCTTTTACCACTTACAACCACTAGGTATTCTCCCACTATCGATATAATTAATCGATATGTTGTTTTGCTTGGCATAGTCTACACATTCTTTTCTGGTTGTTGCCCCAAATATAACGCCATCTGTAATTATTGAACTATCTTCTTTGTGTTGTTTCAATAAAAACCATTCACCATAATTTTTACTCTTAGCATTATGCTCTTTAACAATGGAATAACATGTTTCAAAACATTCTACCATCTCTTCACAAACAACCGCTAAACAATTAAGGTTTTCCACTGTGTATCCAATGTTATTTTTACTCATAAATGCATACAACCTACTTTTCATTTGATTCTTGCTAATGTTAGGTAATTCGTTTTGAATAGCATTCATTTTTTCTAATAACACTTTTTTTACTTCTGCCATTTTCTTTTCTCCTTTTCTATAGTTTTAATAAGTTGGTGTTTTAAGTGTTATCGCCTCATCGCTTGATTTAACTATTTAATGCATTTTTATACATTTCTTTTTCATCTTTTTTTGTTAATCGTTTACTTATTGGATTTCCATACCAATCAAAGAATAAATGTGAATATTGTCTTTCTTTGTGGTCATAAATTATTAAGCATTTGATAGCGTATGATGTAGGACTTGTGAATCTATAAGTTTCAACTTCGATTCTTAAATAATTTTCTTCATCTGCTTTTTCATCAATTAATACCCATGAATTAGCACCACCTAATATTTTGTGTAAATAGAAGTCGTGTTCTCCATCTTCGCTTAATACTTCGCATAGATTTTGTAGTAGATAATTTCTTGATGGTTGTACTTGATTATTAAGTTCTTTAATACCTTCTAATTCTTTTTCGCTTAATCTCATTAATTTAACTATCTTTCCACTTGTTAATAATTTAGTTTCTCTTCTTTCCATTTTGTTTTTTCCTTTCATTGAGCAAGTAAGGTATTTACCTTACATCTTTATACTAATACATTATGTTCATAATGTCAACACTTTTTTAAACTTTTTTTAAAAAAATAAAAAAGCCCTTAAAATAAGGACTTATGACACTTCTTTTTTTAATGCTTTCATCAAATTTCTATTGATTTGCTTATATAGACCACTAGGACTTATATAGAGTTCTTGGCTAACATCAACTATCTTTCTTTTCTTTACATATACATCAAGACACGCTAACCTTGTCTCGCTATCGAGCATTCCCAATACATCTTCTATATAATTAATTTGATTCTCTAATCTTGCTTTTTGATATTCTAGCATATCAATCTTCTTTCTTAAATTAATCTCTCTAGCAGTCATTTCTTTCTTTCCTGGTGATGATGGTTGCTTATCATATTGTATTGCTTTTACACCTGTTAATTCGTACCAAACGACTTTTAATTTTTCATTAACAACATTAAGTGTAATTTTGTAATATTCGTAATTACGTAGTTCGTTTTTGAAGTGTTCTACCATATTACCTCTTACATAAATGGTAGGTCATCTTGTGTAAAATCAAAGTTAGATGTTTCCTCAAAACTTGGTTTAGTTTCTATTCTTTCTCTGTTGTTAGGCAAGAACTCAAAACCATCAACTAATATATATCGTTTAGTTCTTTTGCTACCATCTTTTGCTTGGTAGTCTTGTGTTCTTTCACGGCCGTAAATATATACAACATCACCTTTGATTAAGAATCTAGATAATGTTTCTGCTTTTTTATCCCAAGCAACACAATCAAACCAAGTAGTTAATCCATCACCATTTCTTTGTTTTTCAGTTTCTGCTATAGAAAACTCAACTACATTTTTACCATTTGATGTTGTTTTTAATTCTATCTCTTTTCCAAGTCTACCTATTATTTCTATCCTTTGCATTATTTCCCTCCTATAAATCGTTTTCAGTAATGATTTCATATGGATTATCAAACATATCGTAAAAGCATTGTAAGTGTTCGTTGTGAAAATTGTTTATTGCTTCACCGAACTTCTTATCATAATTTTCGTTATAATTACCAACATACCAACCATCAACAAAATGCTTTCCTATAAATAACTTTTTCCCACAATTTTTGCATCTAATATAAAGTCTATTATTTGCCATTACTCTTCTCCTAATATTTCATCTAAACAATCATTCCAACCATCCCAATAAGGTTCTTGGTTGGCTGGATAACATTTTGCTTGTTTCGGTAAAGGTTTTAAAGGACACCATATCGCTTTCTTTTGCCCTTTTGCTAAAAGAATAATAGTTTGTGCTTTAAAGTTCATATATGCTAAACAACTGTTATTTTCTTCATTACAAAACGGACACTCAATACAACTGTTAGGCATATCAATTATTAATGTTGCTTTACTCATCAAAATCAATTCCTTCCTTTAATATTTGATAATTATTCCAAAAATGTATTAAATCATCTAACGCATATATTTGTTGTTGCAAACCTTTCATATAATCTGTATCAATTTCGTTTTTTGCCATAATTTTTTCTTGCATTAATTCTTCTTTTAATTCTTCAATTTTTTCTTCAATAAAATCTATTGGTATTGCTGATATAGGTTTAAAGTCCACTTTTCCCTCTTCTTTTTCGATTACTTTAAGCATAGGTATGTATTTGTCTTTACTCATAATTCATTTCCCTACACCATTTCTTTTTGTCTTTTCGTTTATTGACATAATCGGCAACTTCAAAGAACTCATCAAAGGAAAGACCGTAAGGTAAAAATATCGCTTTTGACTTCCAATTAATTTCAACCAAATCAGTATCATCTTCATCTACTAGAATTGTTTTATCTTCTTCAATACCATCAATGAATATTTCCCTCATCTTCAATCCTTTCTAGAACTTTCTTGTATGCATATTTCAAAGTCATTTCTTTAAAGATTAATTGTGCATAATCTTTATTACCAGTATTAAATAAGTCATCTAGGTTTCTATTGCATACTTCTATTTCATAATTTAGAAAGTCTTTAATTTCTTCTATTGTCATTTCTTTCACCTTTAAATAGTTTCTCAATACCACGATTTACAACATTATCCTCTTCGACAACATTAAGCGTTATGATAATTACACAAACACAACAAGTCAATAAAAGTAATATTATGCTAAAAATTAATAATCCTAATAAGACTCTCATGCTTCTTCGACCTCTATTTCATTGATTTTCTTTTCAATCAATTCACCTAAATAATTAAGTCCTAATTCGTATTCTTCTTTTGTTAATTTTTGAAGTTTGTAATCACTATCTAATATGTTTATCATCTTTTTGTATGTATCTAGAATCTCTAGAATTTGTTTATTTCTCTCTCTTTTAAATAAATCCATTATTTATTCCTCTTTTCTAATATTTGTTCTAATCTTAGGTTATCGAGTTTAGGATTGTTCTTATCATCGTAAACGGGTAATGTATCTATATCCTTACCTTTCCTATCCTTACCTATCCTAACCTCTGTCTCCAATTTGGATACATTTTGTATACAAGTACCTGTATCTCTAAATGTATACGCTTTGTTATCATCTAAAAATAACGTTTTTTTCTCATCCACATAGTTTGTTGGTTTATATCTGTCCTTTTGAATGTAATTATGAAGTAGCCAATGTTTAATGACTATTACCCCATTTTCAAAAGTTAATATAAACTTCTTTGCAATAAGTAATTTGATGTCATCTTCACTTGCACCAATAAACCTCATTATCGATTTTGCATTGTTAATAAATCCATCATCATCAGCCCTCATAGAAAGATGGAAGTATAAACATTGAGAACTTAAAGGCATATCTAAGAAAGCATCACTATTTATAATTGATTTTGCAAACATTCTTCTTTCAGCCATTACTACCTCCAAATAGATTTAAATCTTCAAATTGCGTAAATATAGATGTTTGACCATTATTTTGTATGCCTTTCAATCTATCTAAAGACTTCTCGTAATACAAGGGGTATATTTCAAATCCTATATATTTTCTACCTTGTTCTTTACAACATAGAGCAGTTGTACCCATTCCTGAAAACGGGTCTAGAACTATATCATTTGGTTTAGTGAACTCTCTAATTATTTCATCGCATATTTCTTTAGACATAACCGCTTTATGGATATTAGAATATTGTGTATCTCTATTTCCACCTTTAGTAATTACGTTTTTATAGAAATCGCTGTTCACATCTACCCCCCCATCTAGACTAATTACAAATATGAATTCATAGAAGTTGCTTATCTTATGAGGATTGCCACATGGTTGACTTTGTGTTTTGTTCCAAATCAAAATCGTATGAATATTATCGCTATATTTACCTATTAACTTGTAGACATCTTTCTTATTGTTTTGAATTGCTTGAACATTGTATATTACATACTTCTTAGTAATTCGCATCATTTCATCTATCACTTCACATTGCCAATCAAACCAATCATCACGAGTCTCTACATTTATATACTTTTGATGTGTACCACCATCTTTGCCTGAGTCGTTGTATGGTGGAGAAGTAAAGCATACATCTACGCTTTTATCTTCCATTTGTCTCATACCTTCAATACAATCCATTAAATAAATGTTATTTGGTTGAATCATCATAGACCAATCTCCATTTTCATAGCATCGTATTTTTTCTTTAAGATATTGACTCTTTCTTCTAAAACATCATAGGTATTTTTGCACCTCAAGAAATCTTCTCTAATGCTTAATTCGTTAAGTCTATCTTGATAATATTTTTTCTTTGCGATTGCTCTAAAATAATCGATGTTTGGTGCTTTTTCTGTTTTTGTAGATGACCACTCTTTTCTTAATTGATGAGTCATTAAATCCTCATTTAAATCGTTTAATTTTGAAGATGTAGACAATCTTATTTCAAGTCTATTTTTCAACTCACCTATTAAATATCTAGCATTATTAGTTAGTTCTAAGTTGGTTGCTATCTCTAAAGGTGTATCATCTTCGAATATATAGTTTGTTTCAAATCTATCAAGTTGTTTTTTTATTTCATCATCGCTAACGCTTTTTAAGTTAAATGGATTAAATAAATATACTTTTTCATTTAGAATCATAGATAACTTCTACCATACCTTTTTCTAAATGCTTTTCTATCGCCATACACACCTTCCCATACAATTTGTCCTCTACGCTTCAACGTTTTCATTGCGTTATTATTTGTATGAACTAATTGATGACAAGATGCACATAACCACACTGTCATACCATCTTCATCGCTCTTTATTCTATTAGCGTTGCCACCAAAGATATGATGGTAATGAAGTGGTTGTGTAGCACCACATAGATAGCAAATTTTTGATTCTTGAAATATGCTTTTTTTCATTAATAAAACGGATTCTCTTCGCTATCTTTAAGTGGTTTAGATTGAAGTGTTTTCTCTATTTCTTCATCTATTTCCTTTAACTTATCTTTTCTTTGAGCGATGTACTTATCAACAACTTCTCTAGGTAAATCCTCATCTTTTTCAACTTGATAATGTTCTCTTATTAACTTTCTTTCCTCATCTGAGTAGACTTTATGATAATTGCTAATCTTTAGAAGTGTTGGTTTCTTTTGTTCGCTTGTTGCATTTCTAACTTCTTCATAAGAAGCAATAGCAACATCGATACCAAATCCTGCTAATCCTAATGCTCTACCAACACACGATGTTTCACAATTCTCGATAAATGAAGTTTGATTTATAAATGATGCGTTTTCTTTTTCCTCTGCATAACCAACGCTAAGTAAATTGCCTAAGTCATCATAGACTTCGCATCTCATCAATACTACCCTTTTACCTAATTCGCCATCTAGACTTATTATCTTTGTTTCTATTTTTCCTCTAGTGTAAACGAATCTAAATGCCTTGACTCTTTGATTAACTTCAGCGTAGTCTTTCTCAACAAAAGAGATACTACCATCTTCGTTTTTCTTTTTTCTCTTTAGAGAAATAGTGTTGATTGATTCGTTGGCTTGTTCTATTTTTGACCACAAATTATTATCGTTAAATGGAGTTCTAACTATTGCCATGTTTACCTCTCACGATTTCGTATAAATCTACTATTACGAATGGTAATGCTATAAGCATCAATGGTATTAACTTAATGATTAAACTTACTTGTTCGCTAGTCATAGTTAGACCTCTAATTTATATTCACTAAAATGGCATACTTCACCATAGCGATTTTTTACTTTTTTTGTTTTAGATGAAATATCATAACCATCTGCTCTTAAATTAAATATGATTGCTGATAGTCTTGTTATTCCATATTTTTCGAATGCTTCCATAGATGTAATTGGTTTGTGTTGTAAGTGTTTAAGTACCTTATTGTATTGTGTCATAATTGATTTTTTCCTCCCTTTTTAGTACAATAAGGTCGTGTTTTTAAATAAAAAAATACTCGACCTTTGTCGAGTTTATAACTTGTTTTACTTCATTCATTGTGCATTACATTGCACATAATGTATGTTATACGAATGAGAAGTTAACTTCGTTGTTTGTATCATATACGAATGAGCAACAATTTATAACTCGACTTTTTTAATTGTAATATCGTAGAATGAATCTCCTACTTTTACCTTAACTTTTCCTTTGTTAAGAGTTGATGCAATAATCACTTCATTTAGAATCCAAGGTTGTTCGTTAGTGATTCGATAGTTATATGTTCTTCTCGAAGCACCAATCATCTTAGCAAATTCATCTTGAGATATATTAGCATCTTTTCTAATTTGTTCTATCTCTTTGTAGTTCACGTGTCCTCCTTTCTCCTCTTCCACATTACCATCACTTGCAACCTAATGCAAGTAGAAAATGCAACAAATTTCACTTTTTTTGTTGCTCTTTAGTTTATTAAAGATTTTTAAAATAAGGGCTACTTCCATTTTATTAATGCCGTTGTTGGAAATAAGTCTTTAGTATACATATAAAGTTTAATTCCAAAATCATCAAAATCTTTTAATGCTTTCTCATAAAGATAGTACCTAATTTTTTTACCTCGATTATCAATAATGTAATACAAATAGTTGCTTTCAGGTCTATCTGCCCAACGTTTTTGTTTCATATTATACCTCTTTCTATTGTTAATTATATACTACTATATTAATTCATAATGTGCAATACATTGCATAAATGATATAATGAAATAAGAAAGAGGTGTTATTATGGGAATGTTTAAATCAAAAGAAGAAAAACAAAGAGAAAAAGAAGAAAAAGCACTACAGTTACTAGAGCAATATGGTCTAGGAGACATGACCAATCCTGAAGATTTAAATCGAATCAAGTTTATTTGTAATTTAAAAGCATCCACAGATATGATGAGTTTCGGTGCATCTCTAGGTGGAGATGTTAAATCGTGGGCTATGGTAGATGCTAACTACAATCAAATACTAGTCGAACAAAATATGTTAATCATTAGGATGTTAAATGAGTTGCTAAAAAAATAAGAGGACTTGATAGTCCTCTTTATTTTACTCGTGTCTTATTGATAATACTTCTCTACCTTTAGACTTGAGTTCTTCTACAATTTGTTCAACCTTGTCGTTGATATCGATGTTTTGTTCTAATAGCAATTTGTCTTTAATAACCAAATCACAACGTTTGAACATATAGTAAGCGATAACTCTATCGTTATCATCTAACCATTGATAACCTTTAAGATTCATATTATACCTCCAATTTGAAGAAACTACCATCATCATTTAATACTTTTGTGCCTCCTGTAGATTCTTCTTCTTTGTTGATTGCATCGATACAATCTTTACAAATTATTCTTGTGTAATTAGTTGAGCCATAATGTGTATGCACACATTCCTTAACTTCTCCACAAAAATCACAATGCATCTTAATCATAATTTTACCTCACTTTCATCTTTTCAAAGAGCATTTTTTGAGTTGAGTATCAAGTACCCATCCCTCTATATTATAACATATGTTGCAATAAATTGCAAACTCTCATTTTTTTGCAAGTACCCAAAACCATAAAAAAACGAGGGTATTTCTACCCTCTTGCTCTTTGCTTCAATGAAGGAAGCATCTAAATTATAACAAAAAAAGAGGTCTATTTCTAGACCTCATATAAAAACATCTCTATTATTACGTAAAAAGAAACCAATTAATATTCGGAGTTTTAAATGGATTATTGTTAAAGAGCCAAAGTATTTTATTGTTGTCAGTTTTGAAAGAGGACACTATAGAGATGTTCTTACCGTTATAATACCTTTACGCCGTTTTTATAAACATCACCATTAGTTTTAATTTCAAAAGCGTTACTTCTAGCAGTATGAGATGTACCATTACCAACAGCGAATAGAGTATCACTTTGTATATTTGCATATTGACCAAACACTGCTCCACACTCGGTTCTACCATTTGTATTGTCGTGTCCAGTTCCTTGAATAAACCAA
>AUXO016128550.1_pt1 | contig 10713 bp, 11 predicted proteins | sample 768731 | NCBI WGS metagenome assembly AUXO01 (sample SAMN02715735, study PRJNA202380) | gut metagenome | biome: sheep rumen | host: Ovis aries | place: New Zealand: Palmerston North
GTGTATATTGATGATAATAATTTTGAAATTGAATTAGTAAAAAAATCATTAGAAAATATTGTTACTATTTTATTGCCAGAAGAAAAATATAAAATACCACATATATTAGTAGAAAATTTCAAAGAATATTTTTCTACATATGAGTTAACAAATGAAGACTTAAAAAAAAATAAAATGTATATGAATATGCAAAAAGCAGAAAAATTGAAATTTTCTATTTCTGATTATAATACATACTTAAAAGAACTAAAAATGAAATTAGAGATAAACTATATGAATGACTTAAATATTGATAGAATAGTTCAGTTAATTAATAAAAGCAATCAATTTAATTTAACCACAAAAAGATATACAAAAGAAGAAATAGTAAATAATATTAAAGATAATGAATACATATATTGCGTTAAAGTAAGCGATAAGTTCGGAGATTTAGGTATATGTGGCGTATGTATTATAAAAAATAAAAATAATGATTATTATATTGATGAATTCTTACTAAGTTGCAGAGTATTAGGAAGAACAATAGAAAATGAATTTTTGAAAGTCGTTTTAAATGATTTATATAGCAAGAATATAAGACAAATAAGTAGTGAATATATTAAAACAAATAAAAATTCACAAGTTGCAGATTTTTATGATAAGTTTGGTTTTAATAAATATGAAGAAACTGATAATAATAAAAAATATATATTAATTATAAATAAATATGAAATAAATAAAAATATGGAGGTAATCTTTAATGGAAAATGAAATAAAAAAGATAATGAACAGTATTCTTAAAGTTGAAATAACCGATGATTCTAACAGACAAAATATTGATGTATGGGATTCATTCAATCATTTAGATATATTAGTAAATATAGAAAAAATATATAAAATATCTTTTTCACCAGAAGAAATGGCTGAAATAAACTCTTATAAAGATATTTGTAAAATGGTACATAAAAAAATTAATCAATAAATAAAAAAAAATATCTTGTATTAAAGATAGTTTTTTACGCTATTAGTCAAATAATATTGTTTTTAAATTACAAAATACATTTAAAAAACTAATTCTATTAGTAAAGTAGAAGTAGTTCTTTTATTAAGTAACTATATCTTCTTTTTTTCATACAATAATTTAGGTGATACAATGAACAATAATTTATTAGGTATAGTAATAGATCCAGGACATGGAGGTATTGATTCAGGGGCAAGAGGTAACAATCAATTAGAAAAAGATTTTACCCTAAAAATATCTAAATATATGTATGATAGATTAAAAGAATTAGGTATTCCAGTAGAAATAACAAGAGATACAGACATAACTCTATCTCCAACAGAAAGAACTAATAAAATATTATCTTTCTTCGGCAATAACCCTAACGTACTAGTGATATCAAATCATCTAAATGCAGGAGGTGGTGATAACTATTGTTATAAATGAATTAAAATATTTTTTTTCCATATCTACCATATGGATTATGAATCCTATTATCAACATATTTAAACATATGAATATCCAATATATTATATTTAAATTTAATCATTATATTTCTATCCTTATCTGCTTCAATTCTTTCTACTAAAGCAAATAATAAATCTTTATTTAGATTATTTAAATTAAGCAATTTTTGAATTTTTATTAAATAATTAGGTGCTTTATCATCATAATTTTTTCTTTTAAATATTTCCATATTTATATCTTCAAGTTGCCTCTTTAATTCGTTTAATTTATCCTCATATAATTTCGATAGTAATTTATATTGATCTAGTGTAATATTTTTCTCAATTCTATCTTGATATAATATTCTTATAGACTCATATATTTTATTTTGTTCTTTTTCTATGTTATCTTTTCTGATAATAAAATTATTAGAATTATCTATAGTTCTTTTAATAATTTCTTCATTTAACTCAATAAAGTTTAAACCATTAAACAAATTTTTTAGACAATTTTTTAATTCTTTTAATACTAATTCTTCAAAATAATTATAAGAAAAGAAATGAGGATAACACATTCTTCTAACTGGATCTCTAGCATATCTATTACAATTAATACACCAATAATTCTGTTTCTTCCGATAAAGAATTCCTAATCTATTACCACATTCATGGCAATATAATAAACCTTCTAAAAGCCTTTCTGGTCTTTTTCTTTTTGCGTAAATTCTTGTTTTAGACTTATTATTAATAAGCATAAATGTTTCTTTGTCTACTAATGGTTCATGAGTATTAGCGACAATAATCCACATTTTTTCATCTAAAGTAATCTTTTTTCGCGATTTGTAACTTATCTTAGTTTGTTTTCGCTGAACCATATCTCCTGTATACATTCTATTTTTTAATATTTTATTTATCGTATAAATAGACCACACATTCTCTTTTTTTCTAAAAGAAATTGTTAAATTTTTATATTCAGCTGGAGTAGGAGCCCCCATATTAGTTAATCTCGTTGCTATTTCACTAATTCTCATGCCATTGCTTCTCCATCTAAATATTTTTTTTACATATTCACATACGTTAGGATCAGAAATTAAGTGACCTTTATCCTTTGGATCTCTCATATAGCCATAACAGGGCATACTACCTATAAATTTACCGTTCTTTCTTTTAGAATCTAGGACACTCCGAATTTTTAAGGAATTTTGTTTACTATAATAATCATTACATGCAATTATAAAAGTTGAGGAATCATTACTAGCTTGATTTTTAATACTATCATAGTTTTCAACAATCGATATAAACCTAACTTTATGTTCCGGAAAAAAAGTTTCTATATAATAGCCAGTCATTATATGATCTCTACCTAATCTAGACAAATCTTTAACAATTACTAGATTAATAATATTATTTTTTATATCCTCAATCATTTTATTAAATCCAGGTCTATTAAAATTTGTTCCAGAATATCCATCGTCAATATATTCATCAATTAAATTAAAATTATTATTTTTACAATAATTTCTTAATATTTCTTTTTGATTAGATACACTTTCACTATCAGATTCATACTTTTTATCCTTATCTTCTTGAGATAATCTTATATAAATACCAGCATTATAATCTAAATAAGATAAATAATTATAATTCATGATCCCTCCTTAATGTTATTTATCATCATTAAACAATAACATAATAAACGATTCAAAAAAATAGCAAATGCATGAAACTATTCTCTTTCAAATATTTGCTTAATTAAATACTCTATTATAATTTTTTTAAAAATATCTTTTTTACTTTCATCCATACTAATTATATGTTAGAGATAATTTAGATATTCACCTTATTATAAGTAGAAAAATATTTTCAGTTACTTGAATTCTATAAAATTTTATGATAATATAAAAGCGTTAATTTAAACAAAAAAGTGGGGGAAAAATGAGAACTGAAGCATTAGATTTTCCAAAATCCATATTAATTGAAACATCAAATAGATGCCAAGGGCAATGTCTGTTTTGCCCATATTCTTCAATCCGCAAGCAAGAAAAAACTATTTATTTAGATTTTTCAAGATATCAAGAAATAATCAATGAGATTGCTAATTATAATATACAAAGATTGACTTTATTTAATAACAATGAACCATTACTTGATCAAAGAATTTATGATTTTATTCAATACGCTTATGAAAAAATGCCTAATCTCGAGATTACATTATCTACAAATGGAAGATTATTAACACGAAATACGTTATTAAAATTAAAAAAATCCGGCCTTACATATTTATATATTAGTATCCCAACTGTCAATGAAAGTGAATACCAAATGATAATGGGAAATAATATAAAAAAAATCGTATCGCTACTTAATTGTATAAATGATAAAGAAATAATAAAAATGATTAGAATTGCAGTACCTAGAACAAAGTTTTATAACATTGATGAACTAAATGATAAATTAAAAAAATATTTAATATGTTCCTGGGATTTAGAGTATAAAGAAAGTTGGAACATAGATGATTCTTTTAGTATAATATCAGACGATGAAAAATATTTAGGACCATGCGATAGACCTTTAGATCAAATGGTAATAAGTTCAAACGGAGATGTGATTATTTGTTGTAGAGATTGGAAATATGATAATATAGTTGGTAATATTTATTTTGATAGTGTCTACAATATATGGCATAGCAAAAAAATGAAAAACATACAAAAATTAATTATTGAACAAAATTATGATGAAATAGCTTGTTGTAAGGATTGCAACATGAATATTAACTCATACGTTAGAAGGAGAAAAAAATATGAAAAAAAATAATAAAAAAATAGTTTACTCTGAGTTATTTTTAACATTATCAATTTTATTTGTCACATGTTTATTAATGTCAAATATACTTGCAGCAAAATTATTGAAAATTGGTAATTACTCTATAACTGCAGGTGTGCTTGTATTTCCTATATCATATATTATTAACGATATATTTTCTGAAATCTACGGATACAAAAAAACGAAAAAAATAGTACTAATTGGTTTTGCAATGAATATATTTATGGTACTAATCTTTTCATTAGCAATATTTTTGCCAGCACCAATCTGGTTTGAAAATAGTGATTCTTTTGCATTAATATTGGGAACAACACCTAGAACGTGCATTGCTAGCCTAATGGCATATCTATTTGGATCTTTAGTTAATTCCAAAGTTTTAGTAAAATTAAAAAGAAAAAATGAAAAACAATTTGGATTAAGAGCTATAATATCTACCATATGTGGTGAAACCGTTGATTCGTTATTGTTCGTTTCAATAGCTTTTATTGGTTCAATGACTAGTGAACAACTAATTACCATGATATTAATCCAAGTTATTCTAAAAACTGTATACGAAATTATCTGCTTACCTATTACAAAACTTGCTGTTGGCAAAATAAAAGAACATGAAAAACAATATGGAGTATAATTATGAAAAAAAGAATTGTATGGGGGACTTGTTTTTACAATGAGACATCAGATGAGATAATACATTTTTTTAAAAAATCAATTAAATCATTAGAAAAAAATAATTTTATTGTAACTCCTATAGTTTTCTATGCTAAATACAATCATAATGATGATGACATTAAACATATTAAAGATAGAATAAAGAATATAAAAATAATCACTAATAAACTAAATGTTTTTCCAAACAAAAATTATGGTATTACACTAATAACGAATATGGCCTATGAATTAAATAATGATTATGTCGCGATTATAGATCCTGACTGGAATATTAAAAATTATGATGAATTTGTAACAAATATCATGAATGATTTCATTTCTTTAAATGGAGATATTTTAATTCCCAATATTGGGAATGCCTCAGGAAGAAGTAATATTTTGATTGGAAGAACTGCAGTAAAACTTTTTTATAAAGAATATTTAGATATATTACAAAGTCCATTTCCTGGTGCAGTTATTGCAAAAACAATTAAATTATATCAGATTGTAAATGATAATTATTATCATTTTGATTGGGGTGGAGAATGGGACATTATATCCATTGGTATACACAAAAAAATGAAATTAATTACCTCAAAAGTTGATATTATTGGCATAAGACATAGAACAAATAGTTCAAAAATGCATGACAGTTTTCAAATATGGGCGTCTATTTTAGGAAATGAAGACTTAATATATAGATTTAATAATATGAATGATTATCAATTAAATGTAAGCAATAATAGAATTTATAAACAGGTATCAAAAGCAAATAACATAATTAATATAATTAATATTATTTTAAGTAACAACCCATCAAAAACAGAAAAACAAATACTATACATGATTTTATACCCAGTTGCATATATTCTAGGTGATTTAAAAGAAATACCAGTTATTACAGATGAATTTAATATTCCCTATGATAAAAATGAATTATATGAAATTGCTGATTTTGCAGCATATTGTTTAAAAAAAGCACTTCAAAACCGTGATATAAAAAAAATAAATAGAGATATTAAAAATATAACAGGAAAATATTTTAGTATGTGGGATAATCATTTAAAAACAATAGCATTAAAAGAATATGGTGAGGAGTAATATGAAAACTACAGTTGCAATAGTGTGTTCAAATGATCACTTAATAAAAAAATGTTTAGATAGTATACCTAAAACAACAAACATTATAGTTGTATTAAATTTTCCAGATGATTACGTGCTTGATTTAGTTAAGAATGATAAACGTATAAAAATATGTAGATGTGATGAAAGAAACCTTGGAAAACTTAGACAAATTGCAGTTGATAATTGTAAGACACCAGCTATTTTATTTGTAGATTCTGATTGCATATTAGAAAATGATACAATTTCCATAGTAGAAAAAGAATTAGAAAATGCCTATTCAGTAAACATACCGTTACATTTTGCATACAATAACTATTCAACAAAAATTGTTTCGCTTTGCAGAAAATACACAACACCAGATTCGTTGCTCTATATGCCATTTGCTTTTAGAATCAGTATTCAAAATAAAATAGGGAAGTTATTTAATGATAATCTTTATTGGGGAGAAGATAGTGATCAACGAAAAAGGATGAAAGAAAAAAATATTAAATATATTATTTCCAAATCATATATTACTCATAAAGCATTGACTATAAAAGAAGATGTAAAGTCTTCAATACGATTAGGTGTTGGTACACATGTACAAGAAATAAACGGTATAAACAAAAAAAGAAGTTTATTGAAAGATATATCAATTTTTCACGAAATTTTTTATGCTATTAAATGTCATATTATGACACATAGTTTAATGGCTGGATTATATCATTTCTTCATATGGAGGCCAACATATAAATTTGGATATTGGAAGGAGAAATTTAAAAATGGAAATAAAAACAAAAATAATCGATGGTAAAACAAAAGAGAACATAGTCGTATCATCAAGTTTAATAGATACAATTTACTATATTATTAAAGAAACATATTTAGAAAAAGATAATATTTATATAAATAATCCAACAGATGCTGACGCAAAACAATTAAGTGACTTTTTAACTTACATTTTGGCATATCCAAAAGATGTAAAAACTCCTAAAGTAATTGTTAATTCAGAAAAAATAGATTTAATGAACAACTTTTACAATAAGTATATGAATAATACTTTGGTATGTTTTTCGGGTGGAGTGGATTCCACCGGAGCATTAATAAACGAAATTGATAAAGGAAAAAAAGTCGTTGCACTATGGTGTAATTACGGACAACCATACAAGAATCCAGAAAAAAATGCAGTTGAGAAAATTTGTAAAAAATTAAATGTCCCATTGCTTGAAACTATTTTGGATCTAAGCGATCTAATAGCGATTGGTGGAGAAAAATTCGGTCATGTTTTTCCAGCAAGAAATTTAATGATAGCTGCTATTGGTCTATGCTTCATGCCTAAAGAGATAGTACTAGCTGGTTTGTGTGATGAATTAGTAGTCCCAGATAAATCTCTAAGAATGTATAATGAGTTTGAAAAATTCTTTGAAGTTCCTTTATATTCTCCTTTTGTTACAATGACAAAAACGGAAGTGTTATGTATATGGAAATCAAAATGGGATAAATATTTGAATGCAAACGAAACAGTGAGCTGCTATGACAATAATGGAAATTGTCAAAATTGTTCATCCTGTGCAAAAAGGGAAGTTGCCTTTGTCGCTTCTGAATATTCTAATGAATATCCTTTAGTTTTCACTAATCAACACGAATTAATAGAAAATCATTGGTTCTCAAGAATTGACATTTTTCAATACGAAAGACGCACTGATATGTTAATAGCATTAAACAAATATAAGGAAAAATTAACTCCAAAATTACAAGAATTAGTAAAAATAAATTGTTTGAAATATAAAGAAGAAATTGAAAAAAGAAATAAACATTTAGCAAAATTAAGAAAATAGATGATTTTTATTGGGGGTGTAAATATGGCAAGTTATATAATGGTTACTGGACCTGCTGCAGCTGGAAAAAGCACATTATGCAATTATTTATCTAAAGAATTACCTGCATTTTTTTATAAGCCGGCAATGGCTTATCTAGATTTATCAAAATTAAATAATATTCCACCAGAAAAAATGTTTTTATTAATTAATTCTAGCGATGCAATTGAATATTTTTGTAAAATATGTAAAGACTATGATACAATTGTAGGAGATCAACATTTAGCGATACAACCTAAAAAAGATTCAGCATTAGCAGCAAAAAAATCAATAGAAGAATTTTTAGAGGAACCATTTGTTTCAGCTATAGATTATAATATTTTTAACAAAATGCTTGAACTAAGTATTCAGCCGATAATAATATATTTAAAAGCAAATCCTGAAGTATTATTTGAAAGAGCTTACAAAAGAAATCTAGAAACAGGGTTTCCAATAAGAAATAGATCATTGCATGATGTAATCGAAGAAGTAATAGCGGAAGAATACTATTTTAATGAATTAATTAGAATAAATAAATTAGAAAATATTGTATTTGATACTACAAACATGAACACAAATAGTATTATTAATGAAGTAAAAAAACTAATTAGAAAGAGGAGATGAAGTATGAATAAATTATATATAATTAGGCATGGAAAAACAGAATGGAATGAAAAAAAACTTTTACAAGGTAAAACAGATATTGAATTAAATAACGAAGGAATAAATCAAGCTAAAGAATTACGTGATTCATTTGATTTTAGCAAAATCGATGTATGTATTTGTTCCCCACTAAAAAGGACTAAAAAAACTGCTGAGATAATAATTGAAAATAGAATACCAATTATCTATGATTCATTACTTCTTGAAAGAGGATTTGGTGACTACGAAGGAAAACCAATTATTTTTGATTTGATTGCTGATCAGTGGAATTATAAATTAAACGATTCTACTAATGGGATAGAACCAATTCATGATTGTCTAGATAGAGCTAAGAAATTTTTAAATAATATTAATAAAAAATATTCAAACAAGAACATATTAATAGTATCTCACGGAAGCTTTATAAAGGCTTTACACTTCAACTTAACAGGATATAATGAAGATACAGATTTTTTATCTTTTAATCCACAAAATGCAGTAGTTTACGAATACGAATTAGACTCATGATGAAAAATATTGATATTTTTGGTACTTGTTTATCTAGAGAGTTATTTAATTATACTGATAAGTATACTGTAAAAACTTATATAATGCAACAATCTATTTACACAATTGATTCAAATCCATTTCCTATAGATTTATCTAAAATATCTACCCACGATAACTATAAATTCAAAAATCGTATGATTTATTATGATTTTAATAAACTTGCTTTTTCCAAATTAAGTGAAAATCCATCGGAATATTTAATAATAGACTTTGGAGATCAATCAAGAGATATAGTTGTGCTAGATGACTATGAGAATACCAAACTTTTAGGGACAAAAGATATTTTAAATAATTTAGATTCATTAAAAATAAAGTATCATACTGAAAATATAGAAGAATATGATACAGAAAAAATATATAACTACATAAAAAAATTTGTTAATATTATTTTAACCATATATAATAAAAATAAAATAATACTCAATATTACACAATTACAAAATGAATATTACGTTGCTGGTGAAAAAAAATATACTGATGATAATATATTTGTTTATAAAAGAAGAAATTTTATAAAAATGCTTGAATCATTTTTAATAAAACAAATTCCAGAGTGTAAAATTTTACATACAAAGTATGATCCAATTTTAGATATAAACCATAGATTTGGGGCACCATTTCCAGCACATTTTGAACCCATTTATTATGAATATAAAATGGATATATTAGATGCCCTAATAAATGGTGGGGATTTAAATTTAATTGATGAATTATATAAAGAAAAATATAATAAATCTATTTGTTTAATTAGACAAAAAAAATTTAATAGTACAAAAAAATGAAAACAATTTGAAAAAATCAAATTGTTTTTTAGTAACACCATTTTCTACTGAATATCTTATAGAAGAATACATTTATAATATCAGCAATCACGAGGTGGTAGTGGAGCAGAAATAATATATGCCCTAAGAAACTCATCAAATCTAGCAGATTCTATCTTAAATAATATTGGAAATACAGGTCAGAAATTAAGAAAAACATATCAAAGAACACTACCAACAGATCCAAGTAAAGATTACTATTTTATTCATAGAAATACAGGAGTAACAGAACCATTAATAATAGAATACGGATTTATAGATGGTACAAAAGAAGAAAATAATTTTCTAAATAATAACTACAAAGAATTAGCAGAAGCAGTAATTCAATCTATTTTAGAAAATAAAGGAATACCGTATACAAAACCAAACGAAGGTAAAATAGATATAAATACTTACATAGTAAAAAAAGGAGATAATTTATATGAACTTGCTAAAAAATATAATACAACCATATCAGAACTAAAAAAAATAAATAATCTAACAAGCAATAACTTAAAAATAGGTCAAGTTTTAAAACTACCAACTACTCAAAATACTGAAGAAAGTAATATCTATATAGTACAACCAAATGATACCCTATATAAAATAGCCACACAAAATAATACAACAGTAGATACTATAAAATTACTAAATAACTTAACATCAGATATCATATCAATAGGTACTAAACTATTAATACCTAAAACAGAATATATAAATATCCCAACAACTGATACAAATTATAGTGTAAAATCAGGAGATACCCTATATTCAATAGCAAAAAAATATAATACATCAGTAGAAAGAATAAAAAGATTAAATAATTTATTTAATGATATTCTAAC
>AUXO017540851.1_pt1 | contig 10712 bp, 17 predicted proteins | sample 768731 | NCBI WGS metagenome assembly AUXO01 (sample SAMN02715735, study PRJNA202380) | gut metagenome | biome: sheep rumen | host: Ovis aries | place: New Zealand: Palmerston North
CATTAATAAATCATATTTATCTTGTGCGGGAAGATATTTTAATACTTCAATATTTTGTCCACAGAAATCAAAAGTTTCAACTTCTGTATTTAATTTTAATTTCATATTAGCATATGATGCTTTCATAACATATTTCTCCTTTTATCTCTAAAATATATTTAAATTGCATTAAATAATTTATTTAAATGTAATTCTGCTTTAATTCTTGCACTATCAATAGCAGCATTGACTTTTCTAGAACGATTCCATGAGGCTATAAGAGGTGTTTCTCCAGGTTTATCAAGAATATCATATTTATTTGCAGCTGCTATTTTTGGACGATCTGGAATAGATAATACAATTGCTTGAGATTTTGCTCCATCCATACTACGCGATAATCCTAAATTATTAGACAATGCATATTCTATCAAACTCCAAATACTTACAACTTGTCCATTAACAATCATAAATTGTGCAAAATCAGATGAGCTACCAGCAGAAGCAAATAATCTAATTAATTGTCTAGTTGCAATAAGATCATTCATCTACTCTACATACATATCATGAGTTATATAGTTATAAGCTAAATATCTCTATGAAGAACCATTAAAAATATTAGATAAGGCTTCTTTTAAAGTTCCCCCTGAACCAGAACCGTAAGTTCCTGAAAAACTAGTTTTCTATAAATTATTAAATTTTTGCCCTTTATAAAATTTAGACGAAATACCTAATTTAAAATCAAGAATTCCCCCATCTCCTGTATCTAAAGTATCAATATTAAACTTTACATGATTAGCTTGTATATCTGTTTTTCCAGTAATTTTACATTCATCTTCAAACTCATCAATTACAGAAACATTTTGGGTACCAACTGCCTATATTACTGCATTATGTAAAACAGAACCAGCCTTTCCTCCCATAATAAAAGCTAAACCTTCTGCAATTTGAGTACTAACAATACCATTAAATAAAAGTGTAGATAATCCTTTAGGAGTTAATTCATTTCCACTCTTAAAAGAACCTGTGGCTAAAGCAGAAGCTAAATTTGATAATTGATTTTTCGCCCCCTACAAAGCCTATCTACGTACTGTTCTAAAATTATTATTGACACTATAAGTTTCTAATAATGTTCCTAAATTTGTTCCTACAGTAGATAAATTATTAGCCGCAGGTAATTCAATGCCATTAAAAGTGCCTCCATTAACAGCAATTAATAAAAGAGCTCCTAAAGAAGAACTATTTCTTTCCTATAATAAATTTAATGCTTTACTAATAATTTCTAAAACTGAACTTAAAGCTTGAACACCTTTTGTATTATCTTTATTGCCAACAGCTGCCTGTAAATTTCCTGTTATATCTATATTACCACCATTGACTATATTATGCAATCGCTATAATTTTGAAACTGCTAAATTCTATTGTAAGTTTTTAACTAATGCATTATTTAACTAAGATAAAAATTCATTTTCATTTAATCCAATTGCTTTATCAAAAACTTCTAAAGATTTTTTATCAACATTAGCTCTAAAATATTCTTTATATTGACCTTGTAATTGAGACCTTACATTTTCTTTTAAATGTTCAAAATTTAAAGATCCATTAGTTCTAGAGCCAACATTCATTTTGTTAAAATGAATATAATAAATACCAGCATCTTCAATAGCAATTTGTAAATCGTTCATTATATCACCACACATATAAAAAAATAATAGGGGATTAAAAATAACCCCCTATTAATTTTTATTTATTTTTAACTTAATCAAGCATTAGGATTTTCGTCTGTTTCAACGCCTTCACCTTGATAAGTTCCATCAACAGAATCACCATAAGATTCATCAATATTGAATCCTGTAGGGTGCGGGAAAATAGTCTTAGCTGTTTCAGTTACTTCTGTAGCATCATCAACAACTTGAATAGCACAAAGAACTTTATTTGTTCTGTCGAAATAAGTATATCCTGGGAAAGCATCCATAGTAAATGTGAATGTAGATGGATCTCCAGTAGCTGCCATTGAGAATGTAAAGTTAGATTGAATTTTTACATTCGGGAATGTAATATTAGCAGGTAAATCTTTACCATCAGACTGGCGTCTAAATAATGTATCTGCTTCAACATAGTAATATCCTGCGAAATGACCTGCATCAATTTGCATTTCAGAAACAGTACTAGCTTTCTTAATTACATAATAATCAACCATTACAGGTCCACTATAAGCTTCAGCTTTAGCTTGTGTTAAACCAGATGCTTGTAATACTTTTTTAGTTACATTATTTTCAGTTATAGTTGTAACACTCCAACCATCTAAAACTTCACCAGTAATATCTCCATATTTATCTAATTTCATAACATAAATAGGAGCTGTTGAACAAATATTTTCTGTAGATTCTAAGGCATCTGTTAAATCAATTTGAACAGTATTATTAGAAGCAGCAATTGTAGCAGTTGCAGAAGCAATAGCATTACTTGTTTGATGGAAATGAATATTACTTGTATCATCTGTAGCCGCTTTAATTAAACCAGCACCAGAAAGCATAGCAAAACTAATAGGAGAAAGAAGAGCATCTTCAACAGTGAACGTAAGAGTCTTCTAACCTTCCCAAGCAATCAAACGAGTATTTCCACGACCACCAGTTGCATATACTGTAGTAGCTGCACCCTCTAATGTAGAAGTTTTTGCGGTATCCATGTAGAATACAGGCTGGCCCTCTTTAAATTCATAAGGTCCAATTTTTTGTAAGTTCTTTGCTTTGAATACCACATTAGCAATTTCACGTACACCAAATTTCATTGGATTTCCTCCTTATATTTTGTACAAAATATCAGTTATTTTATTTTTAATTACTCATGAATATCTTTAAACCAATCTTCTGGATCTTCCATCCCAGTAGCTCCTGCCACCTTAAATTTTATCCAAGAATCATATTGAAGTTTAAGATTAAATCTTTTATATTCATCCATGAGTTGATAAACAGTATAATTCATTAATATATTCATATCTTTACACTATCCAGCTGCAAGGATAGAAACATATCTTGTAAATAAAGATACTTTGGTATGAGGCGCCAGCTTCGCCTTTTTCTATCTACCTTTTTTAAATTTATCAGCAATTTTTTTTGCTAAATTACCACTTGGATCATACTGTTTTTCACTAGTTTCTAAACAAAACATTTTAATTAAAATATCTCTAAAAATTTCAAAGTTTTGTTCATTAATTTCCCCTTGTTCCTAAGTCTAAACATGTACAAAAACAATTTTATCATCTTCAAAAATAATTTTATAAAGGGGAAACATTATAGTAAAAATAGATGCAACTTGTAATCTTGCTTTTTGTGACTACGGAGTTTTCTAATGCATCATATTCATTATTATATTAAAATTTGAAATATCAGATAAATCTTTTTTGTCCTATTCTGTTAAAATTTCTTTATCAAATTTTAAAAGTTCACAGCCATACCAAAATGTTTCTTCAGTAATATAACCAATTTCTTTTATAGTAGGTGGATGAATTATTAATCGCCCTTCTACAAAAGGAATATCATTACCAGATAATAACATTAATTCATCAATCATTTTAACTTATCCAACCATGTGAAGATGGTAGTACATCATCTGTACCATGTATAGCCGCATACATTAAAGTATATCCAGATAAAGTTTCATCAAGAACTAATTCATTACAACCTAAAAATTGAAAAGTACCAATTCCTGATAATTTAGAATTATTTAAAATTCCATCAATATATCCGCATATCTTTAAAGGACGTAATCTGAAATCTCCAATATCCCAACAATCTGTATGACATAAAATATCTATATAAACATTGCAATCCCTAAATTGCGAGTTTGTTGCATTGGTTTTAAAATTATCAAAATTAAAAATTAAATAACTTTTTACTTCCTCATGTTCTTTCATTTTTATTTTTGGTTCAAACCTTATATATCCTAATTCACGCAATTTTGCAATACTCATATCTTTAATAAGATTGTCATACATAATTTTATTTTTCTAATCTAAACAATCTTTAGTATTAACTACTAATAGTTTTTTTAAATCATTACTATAAGGTTGACTTTCAATAAACAATCTACTTAAAATTGACTATAAATCTTTTTCACATGAAAGAAAAGAAGATGTAAAATCAATAGGTCTCATAGCTAAATCTTTTTTCATATATTACTCCTTTTATCTCTTTATAAATTATAATCTTACAATATTGACATCTAAAGTAATATCTTCTTGATTATCAACTCTATATATCAAAGTAAAAGTTCCTAACTATCCAATTTCAATATTTAAAGGAATGATTTTTAAAGAACTATGTAAATCCTGTTCCTTATTTTTCCAAGAGATAAACCAATGTCCTTCTACTCCTTCATCAATATTACAAATTTCATAATAGGCTTTACTATATTGTTGAACTTCAGTTGGTCCATTAATATAAGGAGTTTGCGGCGGTTGCTATTCTTCTTTAGGTGTATTATTTAATTCATCTAAAGTATCTTGAATTGGATTTTCAAAATATTCATCTAAAAAGACTTGAATTATTCCATCTCCATAATAAGGATCTACCCCAACAACCTGCCAAGTTTTTTTCGTATTTGTTCTAGGGTCTAATATTTTTGTTAATTTAAATCTTTCAAAATACTAATTTGTATCTTCATCTTTAGTAATATACATAACTAAAGAATAATTTAAAGTATTCCATTCAATACCAGCTTTTTGTGTCCATTCAATAGAAGTTTCAACAGGCCCACGAATATAAGCCCAGTATTTTTTTCCATTAACCTAGACTTCTTGGTCACATCGACGAATCTCCGCACGAAAATAAGCATCTTCCTATAATTTTTGTAAATAAACCAACCAATGTGTATCTGTCTATTTCCAAGTAAAAACATCTCCGCATTTCATTCCAACTTCTTGCTAACCTTCTATTGCTTTTCCAATTCGCTATTGATTTAAACAAATATCTTTATAAGGAATTGAAATAATTTTGTTATCATATGCGGGTTTATTTTTATCTGGATTAATTAAGCATCTAAATTCTCTCTAATCAGAAAGAATTGCAGTTGCGGCTTGATAAGAATATAACAAGGCCTTTTTTAAACTTCTTAATTTATCATTAATTAATCTTTGCTATTGATTACCGCCTTGATATTGTAATCTTTTATTTAATAATTCTAAAGACATATTTCTTTTTGTAATGTATTTATTAAACTTAAACATTCAAAGATAGTTCTTCTATAACAAAGAAAATCTTCCTAGTTAGTTAATGAATACAATCCTTCTAATTTATTAAAAAGTGGAAAATAGATTTCTGAATAGCCGCCATTCATTAATCTTTGCATTCCAACTAATTCCTATAAAATAGTCTATAAAGGCTTCTCCCAATCAATACCCTATTCCCGATTGGGAAGAAGTTTATAGATTTGATTTATAATTGTTTGTAATCGAGAAGATATGTCTTTATTATCAATATTAATATTATATTTTAAAATCATTTTAAAGCCATTCTCCTTTTTTGTCTATATTTATAATTTACTCCAGATTCAAACACATTAGTCAAATCAGTTCGTTCTGCACAAGAGCCATTAACTTTTTATATACTTTGCTTGCTTCTGTTCAAGTTCCATTAAGTTTTATATATATTTTATTTGTAGTAACCGCACCATCACTAACAGATGGTATAACATCTTGAGAAGTAGAAGTAATCGCTGTAATTAATCCACTAGAACTAATTGAGATGAAAGAATTTACTGTGATTGTAATTCCAGGAGTAAATGCCATTCCACTTGGCATTGTATTAATCTATACGCTAGACAATCTATCATATCCACTATCTGGATTAATAATTTACTGAGATTCTGTAGGTATCACAGTTTGGACTGAAGAGTTGAAGTGGTTACTTTACTAACCGTTTCCACAACAGTTTCACCATCTGCGCCATAAGCAGTATTAAGAGAGATTAAGTTGGATACCCGTACAGTGTCAGAAGTCAAATCCATTTGGACAACTCCGTTTAGAATAATTTTGCTAAAAGCCATACACATCACCCTACATTTACAGATGTTATTAATTCGTCACTACCGTCTATGATAAGATTGGCAGAAACACCATTATTATTTCTTAATCTCACATGTGGACGATTATAATCTGAAGCATTGACTGTTCCCGTAAATATAGTTCCATCAATATATCCATGCCATACTATTTTAGTCTTATTATAATAAATAAATTCAATATCAATTGACTCTGTAGCATTAATATTTACAGATGCGGAACTTGGAGTATCTGGAAATCGCACTAATAATGCATTACTCCCTGTTCCTGTTGTTAAACTACCATATATATGTAATTTTTGAACATTAAGACAAGAAGTACCATCTGCGTACTGATCATAGTCTAATCCAACATCTCCAGTTTCATTAAAAATACCTATTCTTTTATACTCAGAACCGCCACTTCCAGAATCAGTAACAACAATATCTCCCTCAACCCAAGTCCCAGCTGTAGTTAAGTTCTTAGTTTCATTAGAAAGTGTAGCTATCGTATTTCCTTTATAACTTACTGTCGTACTCATGAGCTAACACCTCCATTGTAAATAGGAAGAGTAATTGATGACGTATTTCCATCAGAATCGGTCAATGTAATAATATTATTAGACATTGATATAGAATATGTTGGTAAATTTGCGTTAGTCCAAAAATAAGAATTATCCTGGTTTACAAATTTTAAAATTTGACCTGGCGTGGGGTCATTATAAATACTAACATTAGGATAAGATGGTAGAAATTCAGTATCGATCTCAATTGAATCATCAGAATTGATTCTAATCATATTTCTACTCACTATAGATTTGGAAGCTACATCTGCAATACCGATTTCAGAATGAAAAATAATATATGAATTTTGGATTATGTCAACAAAAAAATATAAATCAATATTGTATATAAGCACCACTGACAATCCATTATCAATTGCGTTTTGTATTTCCAAAAATGTTTTATTAGCAGAATATACATCGTCATCAATTTGTTCATCATATTCTTCTATAATTCGTACAACAATGATTTCTTGGTCTGGTATGCTATCATCTACATACTTCTTAGTAGCTGGATGATAATCAGCAGTTGGAGTATACGATGTAGTGTTTGTTTTAATTAATACATCATTCACTGCTGCTCTAGTAGTATCTGTTGGATGCATATGGTCAGCTTTAGCATACTTTTTAGAATTTCCTATTGACGATGTACCATTCATAAGTGGTGTTGTTATTGACGGAAGAGGAACTTCGCAACGATCTTGAAAAACGTCAATAGTATTATTGAAAATATCGATTTGAATAACGTTAAAATAAATGTCATTTATATCGGAATATTGTGGGTCATCAACATCTATATTTATTCTATTCTGAAACTGAAGAAACCCATTATTATTATTATTATTATAAACTAAATGATAAATATTATTCCAATAAATACATTTTATATCTTTTCCTTCAGTTATTGCTTCGCTTATTTCAACAAACGTTTTATCAGATTCATACGTTCCTTCTTCTTCCCCATCAGTAATATTAACAACTAAAATACCAGCTCTACCAATATTATCATCCACGTACTTCTTAGTAGCTGGATGATAATCGGAAGTTGGAGCGTATGATGTTGTGTTCGTTTTGGTTAAAACATCAGTAACCGCCGCTCTTGTTGTGTCAGTAGGATGAATATGATCACCACGAGCAAATGCAAGTTCAGTACCTACTGCGGCTGTCCCATCCATAGATGGAGTAGTAGTAGAACCAATAGCTCCTTCTGGTACATCTGCAATTGTAATAAAACCACTATTATTAGTTAATTCATTTGTTGTAGTAGGAACAGAGATATTAGCAATTTTATTTGTAATTGTTACATTAGTTCCATTTTTTTGAATACCTTCAAGCACATTCACTTGAGCACCAGTTGCAATATTTGCAAGTTTAGTTTTTTCATTTGATGTATAATCATTAGTAGATAAGCCCTTACCGTCTACCTTATCTACTTTATCAGATAAAGCATTTTTAATTTTTCCCCAAACCAATATAAGACCGGTTTTATCTAAAAAATTATAAGACATAAGATTATTTACCTTTCTTTTAAATTAATATATTTAATAAATCATCTACTTCTATAGGGCTTATTCCCAACTCTTTAAAAGTTTTGTTACCTATAAGTTCATGAGATTCTATCTTTGGTTTATTAGTAATACGAGTTTCATAATCAATCATTTCCGCAAACTAGTTTTCCTATAAAGCAAAAAAGGGTAAATCATTCCAATGATTAACCCCATCGCCAATTTTACATTTTTTAGTTGTAATATCATAACCAATTTCTCCTTGTGCTAAAATTGGATTACTTTTAGCCCAATGCTCAGAAGAATCTCTTCTCATTAAAATTCTAGTTTTTATACGTTTAGTTTCTTTCATTAACTTTCACCCCAATCAAAAGCTCCTCCACCATCATGAAAAATTTCATCATAATTTTTCCATTTATTAGGATGTTTCCACTTTTCCATTGAAGCATATTCTTCTTCATCAAAACTTGAACGTACAATGGTTCCCATGGTAGATTTCATAATACCGTTTTCATCAGGAATTCTTCTCTTATATAATCTTTGAAGATGAAAACCTTCTCTTTCATAATCTTTTTTTAATTGTAATAATTTTTGCATATGATTAGCTTGAGAAGTAAATTTAAAATCAGACCCACTATATTTCATTCTAGTATTCTATACACTAGCTAATTGTTGGCTTAACCATTCTACAATCATATAAGAAGCAATGATATTAATTTCCTAATAAGTTAAAGTATTATTAAAAAATCCACCCCCATAAATAATTGCAACTACAGGTTGATAATTACTTTCTACACCTAAATATTCAGTCTAATCTTCTATTTCAAATAATTCATAATCCCAAAGATTTTTTCTTGGAAATTCAAATTTTTCAATAGCAGAAAGTAATAGTTGTTCCAACATTCTATAAGTATCTAACTAACTTAATTCCATATACATATCATCTGTAATTTTAGAAAGAAATGCGTCATATACTAATGCAAAAGAGGTTGAATTCATTTTAATACCTCCAAATATTATAATTATTTTTCAGTTGGTTTATAACGTCTACCCGTTGGTGCGGCGGTCCTTGTTGAATCACTCTCAGAAATTGGAGCTGCACGTCTTGCAGCACGTCTCTGTGTTCCTTTCTCGACTTCCGCATCTTTCTCAGTTTGTCCATCTAACTTTGTATTTTCAATTTCAATAGCTCTTGTTACATCAAAACCTAATTTTTCTCTAATAGCATCTCTTTTTGCCATATCATTTAAGGGTAAACTAACAGCCATTTCTTTTATATTCTCTTTTATAACTTCTGGAGCAAAATCTAGGCAATCTAAAAATTGATCTAATGTTCCTTCAAGCATCAGTTTTTTCACATCTTCTCTACTATAATGATATTCCGGTTCTGGAGAAAAATGGAAAATTTGATTAATTGCTTCTTTATTTTTTACTTCCAAAAATTCTTTAAGAATAACATCTCCGCCAGGTACATAAGATAATCTCTCTAATTCTTCAAAAGAAATTTCTTTTTCTTCACCTGGATAAAAATTTCTATAAACTCCCATCTCAGGGACTTCATAACCAACTGTTCCATTATATTTATTGATAACTTTTATCATAGTATTTTTATCAGTAATCATTTTTTTATCTCCTTTTATCTCTTATCTCTATATACAAGAAAAAAGGGGAGAATAAAATATCCTCCCCTATTTAGTTTATATAATTAGTCACTATCAATCAGTAATATTATCCTGAATAGTAGGCATAACTTTTGTTAAAGAAGTATTCTGATATACGCAAATACCAGGATTTACCATATATGTAGCTACACCTAATTTTTGATAGGTCTGAATTTCGGTAGACCAATCGCGATTATCGAAAGATTTTACCTGAGCTCCGCCTTCAAAAGCAACTTTTACAGGTTTTTCAGCTCCTGTAGGAATAATCCAAGCGTAAGAAGGATCTAAAACTTTCTCAGAATTTGTTTCATCTGTGAAAGACTGCGGAAGAATAATTACTTGATGACCTTTATAAGTTGTAAAGTAACCATTATTCCAAATAGTTTCTTTCATTCCATCAGACCAGTGTGTGCTATCTGCAGGAATCATTGTAGCTGCAAATTCAAATGTACAATAGATTGTAGATTTACCATAAGCATCTGCAGTCATAAGCAGTTGATCCATTACGTTTTCACGGAAAGAAGTTTGAACGGTTCTGTTCTTAGCAGGAACTTTAGCAACTGTTGCTACAAGAGCTTCTGCAATTTCACGATAAACAGCTTCATCCATACCTTCAAGTACAAGACTATAATAATCATTCATAGTCATACGACCATCAAGTAATTCTTCCCATTCTACTCTGGAAGCTCCACCGTATGCAGCTGTAGGAACTTCAAGTGAGTATCCATCAAGTTTGAATACTTCATATCTACCAGCCAAACCAACTCTTGTTACGAATTGTTTTGCACGTTTCTTAGAAGCCTCACTAATTTTAATTTTATATACAGGTTTAACACCTTGAGCAAATGTACGAACATCTGCAAATTGACCATAAGCCTGAAGAACTTTCTGCGGAAGAACTTCTGTTAAACCAATTTCCATTAATGTATAAATAAGATTTTTATTTTCTCTAAAATCTTGAGGAGTAG
>AUXO013044459.1_pt1 | contig 10710 bp, 10 predicted proteins | sample 768731 | NCBI WGS metagenome assembly AUXO01 (sample SAMN02715735, study PRJNA202380) | gut metagenome | biome: sheep rumen | host: Ovis aries | place: New Zealand: Palmerston North
TAGATAGCTTAGTATTTAGAAAGGATTACGAAAATGATAAAAATAATCCTAACTCTTTGTTGGATGAAGAAAAAAGATATATAGTCGGAGCAGGTATTAATACTAGAGACTACGAAGAGAGAATTCCAGCTTTGTTAGAAGCGGGCGTAGACATACTATGTATTGATTCATCTGATGGTTATTCAGTATGGCAGAAGAATACTATAGAATGGGTTCGAAAAAACTACAAAGACGCAGTAAAAATCGGTGCTGGTAACGTAGTAGATAAAGAAGGCTTCAATTACCTCGCAGAAGCTGGAGCCGACTTTATTAAAGTTGGCGTTGGTGGTGGAAGTATATGTATCACTCGCGAAACTAAAGGTATCGGCCGCGGTCAAGCTTCAGCACTAATGGATGTAGCTAAAGCTAGAGACGAATACTTTAAAAAAACCGGCATCTATATTCCTATCTGTTCGGATGGAGGAATAGTTCACGATTATCACATCACCCTATCATTAGCTATGGGTGCTGACTTTGTTATGATGGGTAGATACTTCGCTCGTTTTGACGAAAGTCCAACTAATAAAATAAAAATAAATGGAACCTATGTAAAAGAATATTGGGGTGAAGGAAGTAATAGAGCTCGTAACTGGCAACGTTATGACTTAGGTGAAGATAAAAAGAAATTATCTTTTGAAGAAGGGGTTGATTCTTATATACCTTATGCTGGTTCTCTAAAAGAAAATGTTAATATAACTATTAATAAAATAAAATCTACGATGTGTAATTGTGGTTCCATAACAATTAAAGAACTACATCAAAAAGCTCGTTTAACTCTCGTATCCAGTACTAGTATTAAAGAAGGAAGCGCTCACGACGTAATACTAAAAGAAATAGAAAAAGAAAAATAAAAAGAACTAAATTAAGTTCTTTTTTTACTTTTAAAATAATTTCTTATTAATCTAAATACAACTCTTATAGTAGCAAAAGTCATAGTATAACAATACAAATCTTTTAAAACATCTTCTCTTAAAGAAAAATAATCAGATTTTACAACATGTCTTTGTCTTAAAGAAAGAAGTCTAAGCATTCTTAAATCTTTATAAGTTAAAACTCTTCTCCTTTTACATACTTCCGAACAATTAAATAACTTACAAGCTAAATTCTTACTAGGGCATCCATGATTAGTTTTATAATAACAAAATCTACAACATCCATAATTATTATCTATCCCATTACTTCTATTGGCATAACACTTCAAATTCTTAAAACCACATATATCACTATGATTATAATAATCATCTATATAATCGCAAGTAGCATCATATATATAAGTAATTCTTTCTTTACGATTTTTAATATTTAAAGCATTAGTAATAATTATATCTTGTTTATTTTTAGACTTTGTTTCAAATTTACAAAATCTAAAAAATACAGATCTGTATAAAGGTAAGAATATATAACTGTTATTATCAATACTAATACTCATAATTATTCTTTAATTCCTTATTATTTTTCATTTCTTTACCCCCTACTTATTATGTACATCGAGTTGATTATAAGGAATCTCTATATTATTCTTCTCTAAAATAAGTAATATCTCTTTAATAACATCCCTTCTACTTTGTCTCTTCTTTTCATTATTATCTAATTCTATTCCGATTAAATAATCAATAGAAGAATCATTAAGATTATTAGGCCCTAAATAATTGCATTCTTTAATATTATCTATTCTTTTAATACTATCCACAATCTCCATTAACACTTTATCTACTCTATTTTGTTTTAATTCATAAGATAAAGGAATATTAAAATAAATATTATTAGAAACAACTTCTATTTGCTCTATATTTCTATTAGCTACAGATATTACATTTCCTGTAGCTAAGCATTTTATCTTTGTTGATTTTAAACCTAAAATCAACACTTTTCCTTCAATATCACCATACTTTACAATATCTCCTACTTTAAAATAAGAATCAGATATAATACTAAAACCTCTTATAATATCTTTTAAAGCGTCTTGAACCGCTAAAACAATACCAGCTCCAACTAATCCTAATCCTGCTATCATAGAAGTTACATTTATATTATTAGTTTGTAATACTATAATAAAAGTAATAATTATAAAAGCATATTTAAGCACACTATTAGCAAGTTTAATATAAGTTTGTCCTCTATTATTATCAACTATTTTAATCTTTTTTGTCTTATTAAGTAATATATTAGATAATATTCTATATAATATTAAACTAACTATTATAATTATTCCTGACTTAACAAGATTATTACTTAATATTTTATCTACTGTATTAAAAAAATCTTTCATATTATTTCTCCTTCTTTTTATCTATTAAATCTAAATATAATTTATATACTTCATCAATCTTCATATCCCAATTTACATATAATTCTTTAAAAGCATTATTTGATACTCTATCTAATAATTTCCTATTTTTTAACACTTCTACGATTCTATTAGCATAATCTTTTATATCGTTATTTTCTAAGAAACCATTTTCATTATCTTTAACATTTGCCGTAGTAGCAGCTCCTTTTAAGAACAAACCTGGCAAACTTTGCGAAGCAGCTTCTATCTGAACAATACTAGATGCATCATATAAAGAAGGAAATAAAAACAAATCAGCAGCTGCAAAATATTTAGCAACTAACTCTCTATCAGTTATATTACCTACAAATATAACTTTATCTTTTATACTAGAATTATTTATATATTCTTTAAATCCTTTTTCATCTGGGCCAGTTCCCATAAATATCATTTTATAATCTAATCTATCTTTAACTAGTTCTAATGCCTTAGCAATAAAATAAATGTTCTTTAATTTATTAATTCGTCCAACAAATAATAATATTCTCTCATCTTTAATATTATGTTTATCTTTAATAAAACTAATAGCTTCTTTTTTATTCTTTATTGGTAACATTTCTGTTGCATTATCCATAGTTCTAGGTAGTTTACTATATCCATATTCCTCATGGAATATTCTTCCAACCTCACTATTAACTGCCCAGCACTCATCACATTTTTCAAATAGATTAATCAAAGATCTATTAAATCTTTCCGCAATAAAATCATTCTTAAAAAATCTTTTAAAATCTTGTCTAAACTGACTATGCATTGTTGCAACAACTGGTATATTATGCTTTTTAGCATATTTAAGTCCTATTTTACCAACAGTAAATGGCGAATGAATATGAACAATATCTAAATTAGCATTCTCTAATTCTTCTTTAAAATCTTTATCTAAATCTGGAACTGGAAGAGCATAAACATATAAAGGAGTCTTAATACTTTTACATCTAACTACCCTATAATTAAATCTACTATCATCATAATCTTCTTTATATTTTGGTACAAATACTATAACATTAGCAAATTTAGCCAATCTTTTAGCATAATTATCAATTACCATTACAACTCCATCTGTCATAGGAAAAAAAGAATCATTAAATATTCCAATTGTTATCTTTTTCATCCAATCACCTTATCTATACCAAATATCAATATCTACTTTTGAATTAACACCATCAACTATACCATTATCACATATTTGCCAAAAAGAATGTCCTTGATAACTTGTTTCACTATTATAATGAGCTAGCCATATTATCCCAGGAACTTTTAACCATACTTTTTCTAAATAGTTTTTACTTCCATAAGTAGACCCTTGATATCCACGATCCTTTACTATTTTAATAAACTCTTCTGCTTCTAATGATAAATCATATAAGCTCATATTAAATTCATTAAAATGGCCCCAGTTTTCCCAATCAAATACTATTGGCAAATCTACTTTATACCCCTTTATTTGCTCTATTACCCATAAAGCTTCTTCTTTAGCTTGCTTTACATTTTTAGCATAGGAAAAAATATATACTCCAACAGGAATTCCAACACTATTAAATCCTTCTATATTTCGTATAAATTTAGAATCTACATAGTATTCTCCATCTATACCTTTTTCTCCACCAACTTTTATAAAAGCAAACTCTACTCCAGCATCTTTTACCTTTTGATAATCTATTTCTCCCTGCCATCCTGATACATCTATACCTATACTAATATTATCTTTTTTATACTTTTTAGCTATATCACTAAAATAGGTTTTATTATCACTAGCTGTTTTATTATTACTAGCATTTGGATCTGGTTCATAAACATTTAAAACAAATTCTTTACTTGCTTCATTACCACTATTATCAATAGCTTTCATTAATAAATTATATTTACCCACTGTATTAATGTCATAATCTCCTTCAACATAACAATGTGGTCTAGCTGTTTCATTATCAGCACACATAATTTTATCTTCTATTTTTTCCTTATCTCCTCGTTCAATAGATAAACTACTTCCCATCCATAATAAAGGAGGAATATTATCATAAACATTAATATTAAACTTATAAGGTATTTTTATATTCTCATCATTAATAAATTCAAAACTAACTTCTTTAACACCTAAAGAACCTGTATTAACCCTTTTATCATTTATTATTTTACCATTAATACTCTCTATTAAATCTGATATTTTAATATCACTAGCAAAAGGAATATTTAAATCTTCTTTAAATTTGATTTCTACTTTTGCTTTTTTTATTACTTCTAATTCTTTCTGTTTAATTCTTTTTTCTTTAATATCATTTACTTTAGGAATAATAATTCCAAATATTAAAGATATATTTAATATTAAACATATTATAATAATAATTAATACTTTTTTCTTTCTCATCTTTTTATACTTTCTATATCTACATAATAATCATCAGTATTTTTAGCATTTAAATATACATCTATTGTTTTAATATTATATTTACTAACAAGATCTTTTAAATCTTCTTTCTCTTCTTCACTAAGATAATAATATAATTTATTATCCCGAGGATTAACATAACAAGCTCTTATTTTATAAGGATTTTTTCCTCTATTTTTATTTATAACCAAAACTTCTTGTATAGTAGCTTTTATAAGCAATCCTTTCTTCTTTAAATTCTTAATTCTCATTACATATAATAAATATTTAATAAGTATTATAAAACCTATTAAGGAAATAATACTACCTATTACAATTATTATAACTGCTTTATATACTGTCATTAAACTAATTTTACATATTGAAGGATCTCTTTTTAAATAGTATATCTTTTGTTTATCTCCTATTTCAAAAGTTTCTTCTGTATAAATATCACTAAAATAGTATTTTCCATTTAATTGAAATTCAAAATTAACAATAGTTCTACCATTATTAATTGTTACTGCAGATACCTCAGATTCTACTAAACCATACGAATTTTGTTCAGTAATATACTTATTGTACTCTATAAAACCTAATATAAGTACAATAAACCCTATTATTAATAACACAAAACTAATTTTCTTTTTCACTATTATCACCTATACCAAACTACACTCTATCCCTTTTATTATACCATTATCTATTATAAATAATAAACTACTATTATTTAATTTATAAGTATAAACATTATTATTCTTTTTATAATTATTACCATATACATAAAGCATTTTTTCTATTGTATCCCCTATTCTTATTCCCTCATTAGTATTAAACTTATTTGTAGTAAACCAAAAGGCATATACTTTCTCTTCATTATCATCTTTATATGTTTCTATTTCCATATCATTATAAACATATATAATATTATCACTATTATCTACTTCTTTTATATCATTATAATTATTTAATGATACTTTTAAATAATTAAATAAAGTATTTACTTTAATATCTATATTATCAACAGTTACATAATACTCATATATTATCTTTTCATTTTTATTACATCCACATATTAATAATAATGCTATTAGTAATATTATTATTTTTTTATTCATATTCAATACCTATAGGACAATGATCACTTCCCATTATATCTGTATATATCATAGTATTCTTTATTTTCTTTATTATATCCTTACTTACCAAGAAATAATCTATTCTCCAACCAATATTTTTTTCCCTAGCTTTTCCAATATAACTCCACCAAGTATATTCTTCACTATCAGGATTATAATATCTATAAGTATCTATAAAACCACTATCTAATAATTTAGTCATCTTATCTCTTTCTTCATCGGTAAATCCTGCATTACCTCTATTAGCTTTAGCATTTTTTATATCTATTTCTTCATGAGCAACATTCATATCTCCACAAATAATTACGGGTTTCTTTTTTTCTAGTTTCTTAACATAATCCTTAAATTCATCTTCCCATATCATACGATAATCTAATCTAGATAAATCTCTCTTAACATTAGGTACATATACCGATACTAAATAGAAATCATCATATTCTAAAGTAATCATTCTGCCTTCATGATCATGTTCTTCAATACCCATCCCAAATGTTACGCTTAATGGTTCTATCTTACTATAAACTAATATACCACTATAGCCTTTTTTCTCAGCCGGATTTAAAAACATATAATATCCTTCTGGCTTAAAATCAAATTGATCTATATTAACTTTACTTTCATTTATACAAAAGATATCAGCATCTATATTATAAAAAAACTCTTCAAAGCCTTTTTTAAGTACTGCTCTAAAACCCGCTACATTCCAAGAAATAATCTTCATATAAAACCATCCTCCTATAAAAAGTATAACAAAAAAAAGAGCATCAATAAAGATACTCTTATTCTATTATCCAAGGTTCACTTTCGCTACCACTACCACTTATTATTTTATTTGAAGATAATATAGAAATAACCGGTCGATACCCTATTGGCATATTATTAACCCCATCGTTACCTAAAGCACCATCAACATCTACATAACGTACATAAGTACCACTATAACCATAACCAATAGGTGACATAGTCCACCACTCAGTACCTGTAGAAAATAAAGAGTTATTATTAATATTATTTACTTCTTCACTTTGTATTAAACCAACAGGATATGTTAACTTAGCTATATTATTACTTACAGCAAATTGATTAGTTGCTTGTTGACAAGATAAATCTGTAGATTGAACAAAATTCTTAAATTGAATATAATAACTTCCTGAATTATTATTACCATTCGGATCCCAAGCACCATAATTTATTATATCTCTATTATTACAATGAACTATATCCTCTAAAGCATATGTTTTATTATTTAAATTATGTAGATACCAATTATCTACAAATGCTTTAGCAGTTGAATTATATCTATTTACATCATTATTAGATAACATTTCTTGTAAAATATCTGTTGAACTTTTTCCTCCGTTAATATCAAAATAATATACAACTTCATTATCATAATAACTAACATAAGATATTGTTCTACACTTTCCATTATTATTCCAACAAGTATATCTTGCATTATTAACTAAATAGAACTGCTGACTCCAATCACTAATTGTACTAGTATTTCCATTTATAGTATAAGTATCAGTAGAACTATTATAAGAAAAAGAAGAACCAAATATTATATTTCCCGTTATTGTTGAAGATTCTTTACTATTATAATTATATACTTTATTAAACATATACCCAACATTAGCAGGTCCTCTATAATTAGCATTATATGCCCCAGTACCAATTTGTGAATAATGAGTATTACCAATATTATAAGCTGTTAAAACAGCACTAGTACTATTCTCATAACTATTTATATTATACATAGTTGTACATGTCCCTGATGTACTTAAACAAGTAAATTTTCCTACCAAATCATCATAAGTAGAGTCTGACCATGTTGCTAGTCTAGTATCTTTCAGGGTGAACTGATTAGTATTTATATCATAATCAAAACTTGAACCATATAAATAATTTGAACTAATATTTTGAACACTACTAAACCCATATTGTACTACCCCAATATGATCCCCTCTATTTGCTTCACACTTATCATTAACTGGTTCTCCATTATATACCATTTTAAGTCCACCAGTTTCCGTAGTTCTTATCATCTGCCAACAATATCCACCAAATATAATATTTCTTTTATCAGCACATTTATTAAAATAGACATTTGTTGCAGTAACTGTCTCTCCAACTTGATCAGTTACTTGACCTTCATATTCAGTAAAACATGAAGAACTATCTGTTTTTAATTGTTGAATTATTGTTCCTGTAGTTGTTTCCTTATCGGTAGTTTGTGTATAAGTAATATTAAGTTCTAAATCTAAAGAAATATTCTCTTCAGGTAAATTATTTAAATCATCCTTACTATATTCCACTCTTACTACTATTCTCTTTCTAGCAGAAGGAGATAATAAATCATTTACTTGAACAGGATTACCTGTTACATAATTAATACTAAATTTTAAAAATGGTTCTAATTCACTACTTATGCCATCAATATTAACAAGCGAAAGCTTAGCTCCAACCGTTCCACTATTTACTAAATCTACTTCAAATTCATAAAAATTACCAGGTCTAGCAAGTTTTATAGAATAATTAATAGTTGTTGTATTACCATCAATAGCAGCCGGTGTAACAGCTTCTACAGATCCTTCTTTAATACTTAAATTTTCAAAATGTATATTCCAAGTATTTGCTCTTAATTCTGTATGACCATTAATAGTTAATGCCCTACTTAAATAAGCATAACCAACACTAATAAAAAGCACTAAAAAGAATAAAGAAAAATACATAATTCTTTTTTTTTGATTAACGAATTTCCTTCTTCTTCTTAATCTCATAGTACCACCTATATTATACATTATAGCATATAAAAATATATTTTTTTCAAAATAAAAAAAGCTTTTACAAGCTTCCTATTTTAATTTCCATGATCCATAACTTTCACCAATAATATCCCATAAGTCTTGAACATTATCTATAAAGTCTTCTCCCATTCTAGAAAAACCATCATATGTATCTTCTCCAAGCCATTTTCTAAATGATTCTAACCCTTTATCACGTTTTTCTCTCAAGAAGTCTCTAGCTTTAGAGTACTTTTGTCCAAGTCCAGTAGAAAATCCTGGAAAATAATAATCAATAAATTCTATTGTACTTTCAACAGATTCAACAACTTCTTTTTTTCCTTCTTCAGTTATTTTATCTCTAGTAATACCATTTATCTCACCATCATAGAACAAAAAATCTATTCCTTTTACTATTATTTCTTTACCTTTTCTTTTTAAATTATCATAATCTTCACTTTCAGCATATTCTTTTAAAGTCTCTTTACCTTTATTAAAATACTCTATTACTTTTTGGTCCTCATTATTATATTCTTCATCATTTTCAATGCTATATTCATCTAAAGAAGAATATTCATTAGAATCAGAAATATCTAAATCCTCACTATCTTCACCATCTTCATAACCACAAATATGTCTAAATAAATCATCAGCTAAATCATTACCACTACCATATCCACTTATTCCACTTGCTACTGGATACATAACTCTATTAACATGTGTAACATCTCCAACATTTTGAGCATTTACCCCCATAGGCACTAATAGACTAAAAATCATACCAGCTATAACTATCTCTTTTTTCATATTCAAACCATCTCCAGTTCTAAATTTTAACATATTCTAACTCTATTACTTAATAATTGCAAATATTATAATCTAAACTTAAAACTTATAGTATCTCCTCTTAACTCGTAATGTTCTTTATCCATAAATCTATATATATTATCTTGTTCACCATATACCATCATTTCTTTTTTTAATATCTTAATAACAATATCTTTATCTTTTTTTACACTAGTAGCTAATGGCAAATCTTTGATACTATCTACAACTTCTTTTAATAATTTAGTTCCATAACCTTTATTCCATTGTTTTTTTAGTAATACCATATCCGAAATATAATAATATTCATCAAAACCAGTATTATGTTCATCCTTAGATAAATATCTTACAATAGCAAAACCTACTATTTTACTATCAACTTTAACTAAGAATAAATGAGTCCAAATATATAATTCATTAAATAAATCAGTAATTTTTAAATTACCATTATTCTCATTAATAATAGGTTGTAATTTATTAAAAATTTTTCTATCATCTGAAAGTCTTAAATCTATCATGTCTATTTTCATATATACCACCTTAGTATTATATTATCTTTATTATAATACCAAATTTAGGTAAAAAAAGAAATATCTTGTTCCAATAAAAAAAGCAGAAAACCATAGTTTTCTAGCTTTTTATTATTTCTATTATTACTTAGTAGCTTCTTCAATTGCTACTGCAACTGATACAGTTGCACCAACCATTGGATTATTACCCATACCTATTAGACCCATCATTTCTACATGAGCAGGTACTGAAGAAGATCCAGCAAATTGAGCATCACTATGCATTCTTCCCATAGTATCTGTCATACCATAAGAAGCTGGCCCTGCTGCCATATTATCTGGATGAAGAGTTCTACCAGTTCCACCACCAGAAGCAACAGAGAAATATTTTTTTCCTCTTTCGATACATTCTTTTTTATAAGTTCCTGCAACTGGATGTTGGAATCTAGTTGGATTTGTTGAATTACCAGTAATAGACACATCAACATCTTCAAGAGTCATGATTGCTACACCTTCTCTAACATCATTAGCTCCATAACATCTAACTTTTCCTCTTTCACCATCAGAATATTTAATTTCTTCTACTACTTTTATTTTACCAGTAAAGAAATCAAACTCAGTTTTAACATACGTAAATCCATTTATACGCGAAATAATTTGCGCAGCATCTTTTCCTAAACCATTTAATATAACTTTTAATGGTTCTTTTCTAACTTTATTAGCA
>AUXO017150730.1_pt1 | contig 10710 bp, 9 predicted proteins | sample 768731 | NCBI WGS metagenome assembly AUXO01 (sample SAMN02715735, study PRJNA202380) | gut metagenome | biome: sheep rumen | host: Ovis aries | place: New Zealand: Palmerston North
TTAGCACTAGCAATACACTTCATATAATCAACTTGTGTATATGTTAGTTTTGCTATTATACCTACAAAAGTTGGTACTAAAAATACTATTGCAGCAGCAATTAGTTTAGTAACCATTGATTTATGCGCTTTTTTTACCTCTTCTTCATCTTTACCAGCAATTGCTTTTGTATATGTAATAGGTATTGTAACTATTAAAATAAGTGGTACTAGCACTTTAATAATTTGAATACATATTTTTACTATACGCATTGTTGATAAAACATCTGGATTATCACATATAGATAATGTCATATCATTCACCATATTTATTATATCACAGAGTTTTGTTTTATTGCTTAAAAAGTTAATATTTGCTATAATAATACATGTAATAGGAGAGTGTGATATGGAAGGCAATAGTAATCAAAATAATTCAATGGTTGAAGCAACTACACAACCAGTTCAAGAACCAACAACTCAATCTCCTCAAGTTAATGATAATCAAAAACCTGAGAAAGATGGAAGTGCTCTTGGCACAATATTTGGTTTCATATTTATGGGTATGTTAGTATTTGGTTTCTTATTTATGGGAGAATTTAATGATTGGGTAAATGAGAAATTTCCAAAAGTTGCTGAAACAGTTGGAATTGATAAAGATAATGATGCTGAAGGTCCAGCTAGAACAACGGTACAACCAGATGATTACTCAGGATATTATAAAACATTGTATTCTATAGATCCAGAGACACTAGGAACAAGAGTATTAATATTAAGAAGAGATAATACATTCTTATATGATAATACATTATCTGATTGTTATAATCCTATTGTAGGAATATATACGGTTGATGCAGATAGAATTACATTTGAAGGAAAGGTAAGATATAGTTGTGATAAATGTATAGTAAAAGATGATCCTACTGTTACAAGTTTTAATGGAGTAGCTAGTAAAGATAAAATAGTAACAGATCAAGAATTTACTAAAGATACTAATTCTACAGAAACAACTGAAGACTTAACAACATATGTAGTAAATGGAACAATATGTGAATAAAAAAACACTTTAATAAGTGTTTTTTAATTGAATGGATTAAATTTATTTAAGTTATCTAATTGTTCTTGCAAGAATGTTTCAGTAACATTTAATTTATCTTCGATAGATTGTATTTGATCTATTTTCTCTTTAAATGTTTTTAGATAACTATATGCTTTAAAGAAAACTATAACTAATACTACTAAAAGTACTGCTTTAAAACCAAGATTAATTCTAGCCATAATCTTTCTTCTTTTTTCTACTTTTTCTAAAGCAGCTAATCTTTTATCTAAATCATTTAATTTTTCTTCAATATTCATATTTATCATTCACTTTCTATCATAATTATAACATAATTATAATTATTGTAAACATTGTCAACAAAAAACAGTTGACAATGTTTTGCATTGGTGTTATTATGAAGGTGAATTTGAAGATGAGAGAGGAGTGAGAATATGGTAAGTGAAGCAAATTCAAAACAATTTAAATTTAACGAATATGTACAGGTGGCACGTGAGGTATTCTCACTAAGCTTTTAACTTTTATAAAAAAGGTAAGGAAGCCATTTGTATGGCTTCCTTTTATTATGTAAGAAAGAGGTGGTTATATGAAAAAGTTAAAAAATTTTAAATTAATTCTCGATTACTTAAAAGATGATAAATTTAAAATGTTCTTGTATGTATTTCTAGTATTATGTACATATATACCAGCCTTATTTTCAGCATATTTTTGGGGCAAAGCATTAGAAGAATTATTACTTAAGAATATTAATGGTTTTGTCTTATATTTGGGAATGTGGATTAGTATATTCATATTATGTTTTACAATTATACAATTCTTTAAAGATAGATTATATAATTATTTAGAAATTAAATTTACTAAGAATGTTATTTTAGATTTATATAAGAAGATTGATAAATTACCAGCAATTGCTTTTGAAGAAATTGGTGTTGGAGAATATATTAATCGTTTAAATAGTGATACTGATAGAGTAATGTCATTACTTAGTAGTTTAATTAAATTAATTTGTAAATCTCTAGTAGTTGTATTTGTTGTAGTTATATGTTTTTATATTTCATTTACTCTTGGTATTGAGATTATAGTCTTTGCATTAGTAATGGGATGTATTTCATGGTATTTCTTCCCTAAGATTAAAAAGACTCAAGAGAGTATTAAGAAAGAAAGTGATATTGTTGTAAAAAAAGCAACAGAAAATATTACTGGTATTAGAGAGATTAAGGCTCTTGGTATAAAACATAATATTGAGAAGGATATTAAGAATATAGTAACTGAGTTATTTAAACATGAAAAAGATATTAGATCTTACGAAGTATTATATTATGCATTAAATAACTTAACATACTTTATACTTGAAGTTGTCATTCTATATACAGCAGGTAAATTCTTCATTGAAGGAAAAATTATATATGCTATATTTAGTGTAGTTCAAACATTCATATGGAGAATTGATGATGTTGTTGAATCAATGTCAGATTTCGGAGTTAATTTTAATAAAATATCTGTATCATTAAAACGTATAGATGAAATTTTAAATAATAGGTTATATGAAGATGAAAAGTTTGGAAACAAAGAATTAAAGAAAACAAAGGGATATGTAGAATTTAAAAACGTTAAATTTAAATATAGAGAAGATGAAAAATATACTTTGAGTGGTTTAAATCTTAAGATTGAACCTAATAAAAAAGTAGCTATTGTAGGAAGAAGTGGAAATGGAAAATCTACAATATTTAATTTATTGTTAAGATATTTTGATACTAGTGAAGGTGAAGTGTTAATAGATGATATTAATATTAAAGATTTAACTGAAAAGTCTTTAAGAAAGAATATTTCTATTATTAGACAAACTCCATTCTTATTCAATTTATCAATATTTGATAATTTTAAATATGTTAAAGAAAATGTTACATTAGAAGAAGTTAGAGAAGTTTGTAAAAAAGCATATATTGATGATTATATTATGTCTTTACCAAATAAATATGACACTATTATAGGTGAAGGAGGTGTTAATTTATCTGGTGGACAAAAACAAAGAATTGCAATAGCAAGAACACTTTTATTAAATACTAAGATTATATTATTTGATGAAGCAACAAGCGCTCTTGATAATGAATCTCAAGAATATATTAAAAAGACAATTGATTCATTAGTAAAAGATCATACTATTATAATTGTTGCTCATCGTTTATCAACAATTGTTGATGCTGATGTAATTAATATTATTGATCATGGTAAATTAGCAGCTTCTGGAACTCATAATGACTTACTAAAGAACTCTAGTATATATAGAAATTTATATAAAAATGAATCTTCAAATGAAATAGAAAGTAACTAATGTTACTTTCTTTTGTTTATGTTATAATGTTAATAGTAGGGTGATGATATGGCAGATAAAAAAGCAGAAATACAAAGAGCTAAAAATTTTGCTAAAAGAGCCATAGAAGGTAAAACAGGCGGTAATCATGAAGATTACATGCTTCTTTTAATATCTAGATTTTTACTTTTAAAAGAAAGAATAATTAGAAAAGATGTAGTAAGTGATATATTGTTTTTTGATTTTGAAAAAGATAGAGGATACCTACATCAAATTAAATGTATTGTTGATGCTTTTGAAAAGAAGAATCCTATTATTCCAGGTAATAATTTAAGAGTATTATTTATTCCTGAAGCGTATAATGATCCTATTTATGATACAGAAAAAATGTATATACTTAAATTTCATAAGATAAGAGATGCTCTTGCTCATGGAAAATATGATTTAGATTTTGAAAATAAAGTAATTAGAATTAATAATACTGTACGTGATTTTCATGGAAACATATCATATAGTGCTGTTGGTGTTTTAAGCATTAAGGATTTAGAATTATTTAGTGTGTTCTATAGTAAAGTTAATAGTGTAACAAATACAGTTGATAAAATTAATGAGGAAAGAAAAGCATATAATGTAGAAACTTTAAGTAGTAATGATATTTTAAACATCGAAAAATATTATGGTGAATATTCTAAATATATAAGTAAAAAAGATGAAAAAAAAGAACTATTAAAAAACAAAATTAATAATTTATCTTTAATTGATTTAAAACTTAAAAAGAATGATAATAATCGTCAACTTTATTCAAAAGAAATATTACAGGATGTAAGTGGCGCTATGGAATACATTAAGGGTATATTAACAATAGTTCCTGAAAGTGAAGAATGTTCTGAAAAAGAAAAATCAAAAATATTTGAAGTAGTTCAAAAGTATATGCTTGCTTTTGAAAAGATATGTTATAGTGATGAAATTTCTAATAAAGATAGATTAGATATAGAACAAGTAGAGAGTGAACTATCAAAGTTACTTTCATCAAAAGGTAAGAATAAAGATAAAACACCTGCGGTGTATAATTATTTGCAAACACTTCTTTCTAATGAATCAAATTCTTTACTTGAAGCAACAGACAGAGAAAATAGAATGGCTCTAGGTTCTCTTAGAATGTCAAAAATAAATTATACATTTAGTAATAATAGTGAATATGATAGACGAGTAGAATCTATTATTGGCAAAGTTCAGCAAATAATTAATTTGATGAATGATTATATTGCAAATTATAATAAAACGAATAATGTTGGTCAGTTAAATGCTATTAATTCTGTGTTTTTTAATAGTTTTTATGAAGAGATGTTACTTAATTTAGCTTCTAAAAATAAAACAATATTAAGGTCTATTAGAAATGGTATAGATCATGGACGTGTTTGCGAAGTGTTTTCTAAAATGATTATAACTGATGCAAGTAGTTTATCATTAAATAGTAGTAATTCAAAATTTTTGTGTTATAGCGAGCCAGAAGCTTTTTTAGAACTAGCAGAGGGATTACAAGTAATATCTGAAAATATACAAGATAGAAACCCATTAGATAAAATTAGTTTTGACGACATGATTGAAGAAATTGGATATGTTCTTAAAAATGCTGGAAGAGATGCTTTATATATAGAATTAGTTGGCATATACAAAAAGATAACACAACTAAATTCAGAACGCGCTAGACAAGAAAATGCCGTTAACCAAGAAGAGAATGGCCAACCTGTACCCAAATAATAAATGTTTTCATTATTTTTAAAAAATGGTATAATTTCTATATATAGTAGAAAGATGAGTTGATATATATGTATTATTATTTTGATTATTCTTTCTTAGAAGAAAAATTAATTAGCCATTATAAAACTAATACACTAATACAAGCAATTGATTGTTTTGGAAAAGAAATACATAGTAATGTTTATAGAATAAGAGATATTATAATGAACAAATTAGTATATTTTAATAGTAATGAGATTAAAATGGGAATTGAAATATTAAAACTAAGTGATGAAGAGGCTATAAAATGTTTCTTTAATTCGAAAGGTAAATTTGAAGATAAGAAAGATTTAGTTCAATTTATTAAAGATATGAAAAACAAGTAGTTTACTTGTTTTTTATTGAAAAAAATGAGTAATTATTCTATAATAATTAATATAGAGAATAAGGAAAGGGAAGTGTGAATAATGAGTCAAGGAGTATTTGCAAGTATTGGTTTTCCAATTTGTTCACTATTCTTTGTTGTTTTTATTGTGTTAATGTATGTTAACAAGAAAAAGTATAAGAATATTGAAAACACATTATTTATTTCACTTTTAACCCTTTCTTTTTTAAGTATCTTTTCAGAAATAATATATGTTTATTTTTTGAGTTCGCAGACTGCTAGTGAGTTGTCTCAAATTTTAGCATGTAAAACGTTCTTAGTATTTATGGATACATGGATATTAACATTTATGACATATGTTTTAGCATTGTTAACTAAAAATAAAGATGTAAATATAAAGAACGCCAAAAGAAAAAAGATTTTTACAGCAGTAGGTTTAGTAGAAATACTATCTATTGTATTAACAATAATACTTAAAGTTGAATTAAACACTAGTATTAGTGGACTATATTCTTTTGCTGGTCCAGCAGTTTTAGTTTCATATATATTGGGTGCATTTGCACTTATAATGTCATTATATGCATTCGTATTTAAAACACAGATAGTTGAAAAAGGTCAAAGAAGAATAGTTCTTTTAGCAGTTATATTTATTATTGTAACTTTAGCATTACAGTTTGTTTTTCCTGCTCTTGATTATAATATTCAAAACTTTCAATTTACATTGTTATTATTAGCTTTATATTTCACATTAGAAAACCAAGATAACAAATTATTAAATGAGCATGAAGAACAAAAAAGACAAGCAGACGAAGCTAATAAAGAACAAACAGAATTTTTAACAAGTATGTCTCATGAAATTAGAACACCTATGAATACTATTATTGGATTTAGTGATGCTTTAATAAGAGAAGGTGCATCTAATGAAGAAAATGTTAAAAGAGATGTTAAGAATATTCACAGTGCAGCTGTTACATTATTAGATTTAATAAATAATATATTAGATTTATCAAGAGTAGATTCTCAAAAAGAACAATTAGTTGAAAAAGAATTTAATACAGTAGATGTAGTAGTAGAATTAGATACTGTTATTAAAAATAAAGTTGAAAATAGAAGTATTGATTATAGATTAACTGTTGATCAAAATTTGCCTCAAATATTGAATGGTGATTATATTAAGATTAATAAAATAGTTTCTAACCTAATTGGTAATGTAATTAGTTATACTAAAGATGGTGAAATTGATTTAAAAGTCCAAACTGTTGGTATGGCTGATAATGAAGTTAATTTAGTATTTGAAGTAACTAGTGAAGGTAGTGAAATACCGGCTGATGAATATAAAAAATATTATTCTGAAGAAGAAACAATTAATAGAATTAATAGTGTAGTTCTAGAACTAAATGTCGCTAAATTGTACTCAAAAATTGTTGGTGGAACAATAGAAGTAACATCTAAAGATAGATACAACATTGGATATAAATTTAATGTTAAACTTCAAATAATAAATCCAAAACCAATAGGTGATATCGGGTCACTTCTTAAGAAAGAAGAAACTGTTGAAGTAAAAGATTTAACTGGTAAAAAGATACTCGTAGTAGATGATAATACTATTAATATTAAATTATTAGAAAGATTCTTAAAAGAATTAAATATAGAAGTAGAATCTGTTACTAGTGGTAATGATTGTATATATAAAGTTAAAAAGCATGATTATGATTTAATATTCTTAGATCATATGATGCCTGTGAAAGATGGTATACAAACGCTTGCGGAATTAAGAGATATAAAAGCAAAATTACCACCAATAATAGCATTAACTGCTAATTCATATTCTGGAATTAGAGATTATTATTTAAATGCAGGTTTTAAAGATTATTTAGCTAAACCTGTTAATAGAAATGATTTAACAAATGTATTATATAAATATATAAAATAATAGAAAGGAAAATACATATGGTACCTAAAATAATTTTAACAATTGGTAGTTTGTTATTCTTATTGTTACTAATGGTTTCTTATTATTCTAAGAAATTTAGATTAAAATTAAGTAACAAGGTATATAGGAATTTAATCGTAATAACAGTAGTATTATTAGTAACTGAGATTGCGTATGCTTTAGCATTCGAATTTTTAAGTAGTAAGATATCATATGTATTACTTTGGAGAATGCACTGGATAGATGCAATAGTACTATTCTTATTCATGTATTATTATGTTTGTTCAGTAGTAGGGGATTACACTTATGAAGATTTAAGGGATCTAATAAAAACTAATAAAACATGTAAGATATTTACAATAGTTTCAATTATTTGGATAGTTGTATTTATATTCTTACCATTTGATGATTTAACTGTTGAAACATTTAACTTTATACCTGGATGGGCTGCATATTTCTCAATACTACATTTCTTAATAACAATGTTATTATGTATTATTGAAACATATCGAAGAAAGAATACACCATCTAATGCTAAATATGCATTTGTATTAGCAATTATTACTGCTATATTAGTTGGAGCATTACAATTTATATTTAGTGGTATTTCATTCTTTGCAATACTAGCTACTCTTGTTATATTCTTATTCTATTTCTTAACAGAAAATCCAGATTTAAGATTAATAGAGGAAACAGATGAATTAAGATTAACGGTAGAAAGAAGTAGTAAAGCAAAAAGTGATTTCTTAAGTAATATGTCTCATGAAATAAGAAGCCCAATGAATGCAATTATTGGTTTTAGTGAAACAATACTAACAGATACTGAATTTGATAGTAATAAAGTATTAAATGATATTAATCATATTAAATCATCTAGTAAAAATTTACTTGATATTATAGATAATATTCTTGATATATCTAAAATAGAAACAGGTACTGATACTTTAGAAAATAAAACTTATTCATTAAAAGAACTAATAATAGATTGGGCTGGTATAGTAGATGCTAGATTAGAAGGAAAATCTATTAAATTCTTGCTTGATGTTGATAATAATATACCATCTAAATTTAATGGAGATTCTACTAAAATATTTCAAATAGTATTAAATTTATTAACTAATGCTGTTAAGTATACTGAAGTTGGTAGAATTAAAATGGTTATAACTGGTGGTAAAAATAGTGATAATGTATATACAATTAGAGTAAAAGTATCTGATACTGGATTTGGTATTAAAAAAGAAGATTTTGATAAAGTATTCCAAAAATTCTCGAGATTAGATCAAGCTAAAACAAATGAAATAGAAGGTACTGGTTTAGGATTAGTTCTTTCTAAAAGATATGCTGAATTAATGGGTGGAAAAATATGGTTTGAAAGTGAATATGGAGCAGGAACAACATTCTATTTTGAAGTACCTCAAAAGATAGTTGATTTAACTCCTATTGGAAATATTAACGAAAGTATTGAAGAAGAAAATAAAAAACAATTACTTGATTGTACTGGTATGAAAGTTTTAGTAGTAGATGATGATGAATTAAACTTAAGAGTTATAAAAAGATTGTTATCTGCATATAATATTGAAGCTGAAACTATTAGTGATCCTGAAGTGTGTATATATAAGATGAAAGAAGGAAATCATTATGATTTAATCTTCTTAGATCATATTATGCATAATATGACTGGTGTTGAATTATTAAAAGTATTAAGAGGATTACAAGGTTATGATATACCACCAATAGTAATGTTAACTGCTAATGCAATTGCAGGTGTTAGAGAAATGTATTTAAAAGAAGGCTTTGATGAATATTTATCTAAACCAATAGATATAAATGAATTAGATAAGATTATTAATATTTTCTTAAAGAAGCAATAGTTTAACTATTGCTTTTATTTTGTTATAATAAAAACTATGAAACCAAAAGTATTGTTTAAAAAACTTAGTTTAGAAGATACAATAGATAATGTATTATGGACATATGATGAATTTAATGATGAAACATTAAATTGTTTTCCAGAACTTAAAAAATATGATAAAGTTGATGAAAAAATAATAAGAAATCTTTTTACAAATTATTATGAATGCAATGAAAAAGATATTGAAAAATCTATTAAACATTTTGATAATATTTGGAGTAAATATAATGATAGTTATATGGAAGCTATTAGTAAATATCTTAATATAGATTGGAATGTTGATACCATAATATGTAGAGTAGGATTAGTATGTATATTTCCAAGATTCTTAAAAGAAAAAAGTTTTATAGTTTCAAACAATATAAGTGATGAAGTATTAATAAGAGTATGTGCTCATGAGATATTACATTTTATATGGTTTGAAAAATGGAAAAGTATGTTTAAAGATTATAAAGAAGAAGAGTTTGAATCTCCTCATACTATATGGAAATATAGTGAGATGGTTACTGATGCTATATTAAATTCTAAAGAGATAAATAGTATATTAAAAGTTAAAGAAAGATCATATGACTATTTTTATGATATAGAAAATGGTAGAATAATGAATAAATTAACTCAAATTTATTCTTCTAACAAAACTATAGAAGAAAAAATAATAGAGGGTTATGATTTAATAAGGAGTATAGAATGAAAGAGTTTTTCTTAAATGAAACTGAATTAAAAAAAGCAATACTAGATTATTATTTTGGACATGAACCAGAGAATATTGATGTTGTTAAGGAACTAAAAATTGTAGATGATGAAATAGTTATTACTTTTTCTATGGTTGAATATGCAGATGATGATAGATTAGATATCGTAAATAAAATTGATTTAACAGATGAAGATTTAAAAGCTGTATATGGATCATATTTAGGAAAAAGAAATTATAATTTAGAAAGTAGTTTATTTATGGGTGGTATTAGAAATGTGGGCTATTATACAGATGAAGCAACACCTATATTTGAAGGAGTACAACTTAAAGGAACAGAAAAAGGAGTTCAAAGAAAACTAAGAGTATTTAATTCTGGTAGAAATGATTAATTAAGCCTTTACAAACCAGGTATTGTCTGCTATAATCGATTTTAACAAGCAGAATTGGCACATATTGATTTTTGAAAATTTTATTTCATAATTATTATGTGTTTTTTTGTTTGTTAAAGAAAGGAGTGAAGAATGTCGTACATCAATGTTGATGGCATAAGCAAAACCTTTAAAGTTGCTAAAAGGAATAGTGGCTTGAAAGCAGCTTTGAAGTCTTTTTTCAAAAGAGAATATGTATCTATTGACGCTGTCAAAGATATATCATTTGAAATTGAAAAAGGTGAAATTGTTGGTTATATTGGTCCAAATGG
>AUXO010430763.1_pt1 | contig 10709 bp, 12 predicted proteins | sample 768731 | NCBI WGS metagenome assembly AUXO01 (sample SAMN02715735, study PRJNA202380) | gut metagenome | biome: sheep rumen | host: Ovis aries | place: New Zealand: Palmerston North
GGGAAATATTGCCATTTTCACCAATCCGCAGGTATCCAGCTTTTTGAAAAAGTGGTATTTTCTGGGATTTTACCAACTCCGCCGGAACGCCTTCGACCGTCCGCAACCCCAACATAATCCGCTCTTCTCTGTCGTAAGGATTTTCAGAAAGAATAATTTCCGTCTGATGTTCGCCGTCACAAAATTGGGAAACATCCTCCGGCACATAGAAGCGTTTCCCCATATAACAGGAGTGCGCCCCTGCGCCGATTCCGAGATAATCCACGCATTTCCAATATTTGAGATTATGCCGGCTTTCAAAGCCTTTTTTTGCAAAGCTGGAAACCTCGTATTGATGAATACCAGCATCTTCCAGAAAATGAACAGTTTGCAAATAACGGTCTGCGGACTGGTCATCATCCAGACAGCGTGCCAATAAATCCTGATTTTGTGAAAAGGGTGTCCCCTCCTCTATCTGTAAGAGGTAGGCGGAAACGTGTGTGATGGGCAATTTTACCAGCGTTTCAAGCGTTTCATGGAGAATCAGCTCCGATTGTTCTGGCAAAGCAAGCATCAAATCACAGGAAATATTGTTGAATCCCACCTGAAAAGCGGTTTCCACCGTCCGGATACCGTCATTGACAGAATGAGTACGCCCCAATAATTTTAGTTGGCTATCCGAAAAACTTTGTGTCCCAATGGAAAGACGGTTCACCCCTGCGGAATGGATGTCATGTAAATAAGTATTCCTTTTTCCGGTGGGATTGAATTCAAACGTAATTTCCGGCTGATACAAATGCAGATACTTCGAACACGCTTCTAAAATATCACTAATCTGCCCAGCTGTCAGAAGTGAGGGAGTGCCACCCCCGAAATAGATTGTATCTACTGTATCATTAACTTGATACAACTGCAAATTCCGGATGACGGCTTTCACATAATTATCAACCGTTTTCCTGCCGTACTGTTCCGAAAAAAACGCACAGTAAGGGCATTTTTTCGCACAGAACGGAACATGAATATAAATCCCTGTCATTTCATTGTCCGGATAGGTTCAACAAGTTTCCCGAAAAACATATTGAAAATAAAGTTCAATACAAATGTTCCGGCAATAATGCAAGCTATCTCAATACTGGAATGAATATTTTCAGTCGCATGAAGATAAATCCATATTACGGCAATGAATGCAATCACAGAAACAACCGACTGAAAATAAATTCCGGTCATGCCGTTGCAACAACGTTTTCCACAGTTCGGGCAAGGCTTCCCCATGCCACGATACGACCCACACAAAGCCTTTTGAATGGGGTTAAAAGTTTTTTCTCCGCAGTGCGGACAAGTGTATTTCATCAAATCACGCTCCTAATTATCTCCAGATGCTTTCTTCAATGACTTCATTTGTCAAATGGAAATTTCTGTCAAATCCGACAAGCACCATCAATTCTTCCTGAAATTCTTCTGGATTATCGCCATTATCAAACTCCAGCATGAAAAATGATTTGTGATTCTTCAAAAAAATGATGTCGGAAAAGTCTTCTTCTGTGCAATTGCATTGCCACTCACCTTCATCATAGTCTTCCAAAAAATCAAGGGCTTGCTTGATTAAATCAGGGAGTTTTTCTTTCAACTGCATAGCAAAATCCCTGTCAAGCAATTCACAAACTTCTTCTTCCGTGAATTCACGAAATATGACAAACTCCCATTCATCCTTTCCAGAATGTGGAATTGATGTCCAAAACTCGTCACCTGTCTGGATATTTTTTTCAATTCTCCAACATTGTGTGTTCCATAAAGAGAGTATTTCTTCTTTTTTCATTTATCATCATCCTTTTAGTAAAAATAATCCATTATCAAATCATAGGGCGAATCCAAAATTTCGCATTCCGGAAACAGTTCATTGATTTTCTGCTGTTCCTCTCTGGTAACGCCCCAAGTAACACAAATGCACTGGAGATTCTCAAAGCCCTCGATTTCCTCAATATTGCCATAATTTCCAGCCAAGCAAAGCCTTTTTGTCTCTGGAAACAATCCCGTCAGTTCTTTCAGGGAAACCGTCTCCATTTTCTGGTTGCTGTTAATATTCAGACCGTCATTCTGATTAAATGTGAGTAAAGCATCATACCCATAATTATAGTGTACATTGACAACATTTTCCGGAAACTTTTCAGTCAATTTCCGGTAGGGCTTTTCAAGACTTTTGAGCCATTTTTCACGTTCTCTGGAATCATATTTCCGGTATTGAAAACGCACATCAATCCTCCCTGTGTCGGGATTCTGACTGACACTATCCAGCTTCCAATACCAATGATAGCTACTCCAGCACGACAAGACCACTTTTTCCGCCTTGCTCCTTGTAAAATACCAGACACCGCAAGCCACCGCCAAAACAACCGCCAACACAGCAAGAAACATTCTTTTTGTCTTTAATTTTTTCTCGAATTTTTCGGAATAGATTTGTTGCTGTGTTTTAGGTTGGGCGGGAGCGATTTTTTCCTCTTGTTTTTCTTTTATCATGACTTACTCATCTAATTTGAGAACGCTCATAAAAGCCTCTTGTGGGACTTCTACCGTTCCCAATTGACGCATACGTTTTTTACCCTCTTTTTGTTTTTCGAGGAGTTTTTTCTTTCTGGTGATGTCACCGCCGTAGCATTTTGCAAGAACATCTTTGCGCATTGCCTTGACAGTTTCACGAGCGATAATTTTTCCGCCAATCGCTGCTTGAATCGGCACTTCAAACAATTGGCGAGGAATATTTTCCTTGAGTTTCTCAGCGATTTTTCTTGCCCTTGCATAGGCTTTGTCAGTATGCACGATAAAGCTCAGAGCATCCACAATTTCACCATTCAGCAGAATATCGAGCTTGACAAGTTTGGAAGGAGCATAACCAATCAACTCATAATCAAACGAAGCATAGCCCTTTGTTCTGGATTTGAGCGCATCAAAGAAATCATATACAATTTCATTCAATGGCAATTCATACTTTAAAGTAACTCTGGTATCATCAAGGTATTGCATATCTTTGAAAGTACCTCTTCTGTCTTGGCACAAATCCATAATATTCCCGACAAATTCAGACGGTACAAGAATATCAGCCTTCACCATGGGTTCTTCCGCCATAGATAACACAGAGGGGTCAGGGTAATTGGTGGGATTATCAATATATTGTACAGTGCCGTCTGTGAGTGTTACCTTATAGATAACACTAGGCGCAGTGGTGATGAGGTCTAAATTATATTCACGTTCCAAGCGTTCCTGAATAATTTCCATGTGAAGCAGTCCCAAAAATCCGCAGCGGAAACCGAAACCCAATGCAACAGAAGTTTCCGGCTCAAACGACAAAGCCGCATCATTCAGCTGTAATTTTTCGAGAGCATCTCTCAAATCGCCGTATTTCGCACCGTCCGCCGGATAAATACCAGAGAATACCATTGGATTGACTTTTCTGTACCCTGCCAGCGGTTCAGCACAGGGATTATCAGCCAATGTGACAGTATCGCCGACTTGTGTATCACCAATACTTTTGATAGATGCGGAAATATAACCAACTTCACCGGCGGACAGCTCCCCGACATTCACAAGTCTGTCAGTAGTCATATAGCCTGTTTCCGTGACAGTAAATTCCGCACCAGTCGCCATGAGGTGAATGGTATCTCCGACTTTCACAACGCCGTCCTTGACTCTTACATATATAATAACACCTTTGTAGGAATCGTAATAGCTGTCAAAAATGAGTGCTTTCAGGGGGGCAGAAGTATCAGCTTTCGGGGCTGGAATATCAGTCACGATTCTTTCAAGGACTTCTTCCACATTCGTGCCAAGTTTTGCAGAAATTCGGGGGGCATCCATTGCCGGAATCCCAATAACGTCCTCAACCTCCTGACAAACTTTTTCGGGCTGTGCAGAGGGCAAGTCAATTTTATTGACAACAGGCACAACTTCCAAATCATGCTCAATCGCAAGATAGGTATTTGCTAAAGTCTGCGCCTCAATACCCTGTGAAGCATCCACAATTAAAATCGCACCTTCACAAGCCGCCAGCGAACGGGAGACTTCATAATTAAAGTCAACATGTCCGGGGGTATCAATCAGGTTAAAAATATAAGTTTCGCCGTCTTTAGCGGTGTAATTCAATCTGACGGCACGGGCTTTAATGGTAATACCACGTTCACGCTCCAAATCCATATTATCCAGAATCTGCTGTTCCATGTCACGTTCAGCAACAGTTTTTGTTTTTTCAAGAATTCTGTCTGCAAGGGTAGACTTTCCGTGGTCGATATGTGCAATAATACAGAAATTTCTGATTTTTTCAGAATCCATTTGTATTCCTCCATTTACAGTATATTGCAATTATTATAACACATTCCGACGAAAATGTAAAGTAGTTTTTCCGAACTGAAAAAAGTTGTGACACGATATTGACAAAATTTATATATTTTTGATAAAAACCTATTGCATTTTTTGAAAAGTTATGCTATACTATAAGCAACGGATTCACAAAGGAGTGATTTATATGAAAATGATGTTCATTGGCGCAGCCCATGAAGTAACTGGGAGCTGTACCTATTTAGAAGTAAACGGAACAAAAATGCTGATTGATTTCGGCATGGAGCAAGGTGTTGACAATTTCGAAAATGCAAAAATTCCCTGTTCGCCGTCTGCGATTGACTATGTACTTTTGACACACGCACATATAGACCATTCCGGTTTATTGCCGTTGTTGTATGCCGGCGGTTTCAGCGGTGAGATTCATACCACTGAGGCAACAGCGCACCTTTGCAGTATTATGCTCCGTGACAGCGCACACATTCAGGAATTTGAAGCCCAGTGGCGCAACCGCAAAGCCCAGAGAAAAGGCGAAGAGCCTTATGTTCCGTTGTATACCATGGATGATGCCATTGGAGCGATTGCCTTGTTACGTCCCCACAAATATGAAGAAAAATTTCAGTTATGTGATGGTGTGGAAGTGCGTTTCATTGATGCAGGGCACTTGTTAGGGTCTGCAAGTATTGAAGTTTGGGCGACAGAGAGCGACGAAACAAGAAAAATCGTATTTTCCGGCGACATTGGCAACCTGAATCAGCCCTTAATCCGTGACCCGCAATATATTGATGAAGCGGACTTTGTTGTAATGGAATCGACCTACGGCGACAGAAAACATGAACGCCCGAAAGATTATGTCACAGCCCTTGCGCAGGTCTTACAGCAGACCTTTGACCGTGGGGGGAGTGTGATAATTCCGTCTTTTGCAGTCGGAAGAACGCAGGAAATATTGTATTTCATGCGGAAAATCAAAGTGGACGGATTAGTCAAGAATCATGACCATTTTCCGGTATTCATGGATAGTCCGTTAGCGATTGAAGCAACGAATATTTTCATGAGAAATCAGAACAGTTGTTATGATGAAGAGGCGATGAGCTATGTCAAGGAAGGAATCAACCCGATTTCCTTTGAAGATTTGCAGTTGATTACCACCCCTGACGAATCGAGAGCCATTAACTTTGATAAACGCTGTAAGGTGATTATATCCGCCTCTGGTATGTGTGAAGCCGGACGAATCAAGCACCATTTAAAGCACAATCTCTGGCAACCGCAGAACACCATTTTATTTGTGGGGTATCAGGCATACGGCACATTAGGGCGGTCATTGGTAGAGGGCGCAAACCATGTGAAATTATTTGGTGAAGTAGTTCAGGTGAATGCACAAATTAAACAGCTCCCCGGAATCTCTGGTCATGCAGACGTAGACGGTCTGACAGCGTGGATTTCTCACATCAAGAACGTCAAACGTGTATTCGTCATTCATGGAGAAAGTACCGTCATGGAGCATTTCACAGCGCATTTGCAGAACGATTTGAAATTATCTGCATATGCTCCCTACAGTGGGACGGAATTTGACCCCATCGCAAACCAAATCACTTTGGAAGCCATTCCGAAACCCATTGCAAAGAAATCCGGCACAGCCAAGGCGAACACCGTTTATCAGCGACTCCTTGCAGTTTTGGAGAGATTGACAAAAATCGTCAAGTCCGCAGAGGGGCGCACTAATAAAGAACTTGCCAGACTTACTGACCAGATAACTGAAATCTGCAATAAGTTTGAGAAGTAAATCATATCATATTCAGGAGGTACTTGTTTTATGCAGTACGAAATTCAGGGGAAGCCCTATCCCGTCGCAACCGTGACATTAGCAGAGGGCGAAAGCGTGATTTGCCAGAGGGGCGCAATGGCATGGATGACACCAAATGTATCAATGCAGACCACCTCAAACGGCGGTATCGGGAAGATGCTGGGGCGCATGGTATCCGGCGAATCATTATTCCAAAATATTTATACGTCTCAGAAGGGACAGGGAATGATTGCATTTGCAACAAATTGTCCGGGGGAAATCATGCCCATTGAGCTGGACGGAGCGAAAACCATTATTGCACAGAAATCCGCATTCCTTGCCTCTTCCATGGATGTCAAGTATGAACTGTACTTTCAGAAGAAATTCGGGGCTGGATTCTTTGGTGGTGAAGGCTTTATCATGCAGAAATTCACAGGACATGGTTCACTTCTGCTTGAAATTGACGGCAGTGTGATTTCCTACGAACTTGGTGCAGGACAGTCCATGCTGATTGATACCGGCTATCTCGCAGCAATGGAAGGCACTTGTTCGATTGACATTGAGCAGATTAAGGGAATCGGAAACATTTTCCTTGGCGGTGAAGGTCTTTTCAACACCAGAGTCACAGGACCCGGAAAAATCTGGATTCAGACCATGCCTATCTTTCAGATGGCGAATGCGCTTTCAGCATATGTTATCAAAAACAGCAGTGGCTCGTAATCAAAAGAAAAAGTCATACGGCATTTTGGATATATTGTCGGCGATTTTGGAACTGATATGAAGACAAAAAAACAGCATCCTGATATTATCGGGGTGCTGTTTCTATTTGATAATTCCCTCTGTAAAAATAATAAAACCGTCCTGATTATTGCCGGAAATCTCACAATTTTCCGTCATTGTCACAGGAACAATGGTAGAACCTGATTTTGCTTTTACATAATAAATGGTATAATCTTTTGTACCATCATGATAGTAATAGGGGTCAGAAATCGGATGATTCCGCATTTCTTCGAGGTAATCCGGAAAATTCAGCCCCATGTCATGCATAACGGCGGAATGCATTTTTCCGACATAGCGCAGATGATAGGGAGCAGGGGCGATTCCTGTCAAATCCTTTCCATTTTCGGGATAACTGAACACAAAGCCGTAATTCCACGAATTCGCTAAAAGCCACTCATTGAATTTGACGAACATGGAAATTGTTTCATCTTCATTCAAAAGACAGAGGTCAACACAAAGCCCTGTTTTCCGGTCAGGGAGTTCCGCCGGATAAAGACTGCCTTCCGTGTCGGAAGGTTCTGTGGTGCTGTAAACCATAAAATCACATTTTCCGGTTATGGTCTGATATGCAAGCATCATCTGATTGAGAGCCTCCAATGCAATGGGCTGTATTTCCAAATCTTTGCGCCGGACATGATAGCAGTCATTTTTCCCTTCAAAATCGGTCATAGGAGCATCTATTTTCCCCTGAAATTTATGTGTCTGGTCGATTCTGAGAGCCAGACCGCTAAAAATTTCAATGTGTTCTTTCTGGATGGGAATGCATCCTTCCGGAATGCGGACAGCATCCGGATTATCACCGGAATTTCCAGAAGTTGCAGAATCCGGCACGGAGTTGAAACCGCCTGCCGGATTGACTTCAAGAATCATTTGTTTTAGAGGTTTCACGGTATCTGCAAAATTTCCGTCTGCAATAATCATTTCGCCCTCAAAAAGACCGTTTTTCTGTCTGCTGATATTCCGCACGAAGCGAACACCTGCATCAACGGGCCATATCAGCCCCACCAGCGTAAAGCAGATAAGATACACACCAGCCAAAGAAACCCGCCTTTTCGGCTTCTTTTTTTTCATTTTAATTTGTTTTGTGTTTCTGCCCATACTGCTCTCCGCCTTCTGTAAATATTCCAGCCAGCGGAATCAATCAAGTATGCGCCGGCTTTGTATCCAGTGAATAAGTACCTGTGACAACTCCATAAAGTTTGAAAGAGTCATAGACATTATACCACTTATTTGTGCCCTGTGCAGTAACAGCAATGTATCTGTGCTCGTCTTCTGTTTCTGCATAGCTGACAAGGCACTGACCAGCTTCATCAGTATAGCCTGTCTTTCCCCCGAGAATGGTAATCCCCTCTACTTCCGTACCGTACATTCTGTTGAACATAGTGCTTGTCAGTTCAATGCCGTGTGGGTGCTGTTCCGTTGCACGGGTGGTATACTGATAAGTGGAAATAATTTCCTTGCACAAGTCATTTTGCAGGCAATATTCCAGAATGACAGTAATATCCTCCATTGTGCTGTAATGAGCAGGGTCATGCAGTCCGCTTGCGTTCATGAAGTGGGTGTTTTTCAGTCCAAGTTCCTCCACTTTTTCATTCATCATATCGACAAAAGCCGATTCAGAACCAGCAATGGAAATCGCAAGACCGCTTGTGCCGTCCGCACCGGAAGGCAATGCTGCACCATAAAGCAAATCTTTCATGGTTACTTCTTCCCCGATTTCAAAACCAGCCATAGAAGCCTGCTGTTCACGAAGAGAGTTAATTAACTCATCTGTCATGGTGAAAGTCGCATCTAAATCCTCAATATGTTCAATAGCGACAATCAATGTCATGAGTTTTGTCATGGAAGCCGGATAAATCCGCTGGTCTGGTGTCCCCTTGACTGCCAGAACTTTTGCATTGTCCACATCTGTCAGCATCACAAGGCTACAGTCAATTTGTTCATCCAGAATCAGGGTACTTTCGTCTGTTTCCGGATAGCAATACCCCAGTTTAGGCGGTTCAGTCGGCTCTGTTTCCGGCTCAGTCATTGCCAATAATACCTGACGTTCTTCAGGGTCGTGCCTTCGGGTATAATCTTTATCAGGTGCACCAAAAATTTTGACAATCGCCCATACCCCAATCAGCATCACCATCAGCCCCAGAAACATCACCAAGATTCCACTTTTCCGAGGAATAACCATTCTCTCACGATTTGTTTTTTGCAAATGAAACCACCTCCGCAGGATTTAAGAAATTCTTCCTTTTGACAGGAATATTCCCATTCTCTCTTATTATACCCCTTTTTTTTTCAATTGTCAACAAATGTTTTTTCATTTTCGAAAAATAAATTTTCATTGATGGACTTTTCATGAAATTGACAATTTCGACGCATGAATTTTGTGCTTTTTCACGAACTATTTTCATTATTTCCGGAAGCACTTGACAAAATTCCGGAAATATGCTATACTTTAAAAGTTAAAGGTACTACTGTCTAAGGAAATTGATGGGCTACCGTAACAGCCTGACGTAGGCGGTGCATCTGTCTGCGAGCAGAGAAATTTACGGAGGTGAATATGCATGAAAAAGGACATTCATCCTACATTGTACAAAACCACAATCACTTGTCACTGTGGCAATGTGATGGAAGTACAGTCCACCAAGCAGGACATCAAGGTTGAAATCTGTTCCAAGTGCCACCCGTTCTATACTGGTAAGCAGAAGCTTGTCGATACAGGCGGACGTGTTGACAGATTCAAGAGACGTTTCAATCTGGATAACAAGTAATTGGAACGCATCAGCCAAAATTTTTGAACTTTCAGGAAAACGGTCACTTTATGTGCCGTTTTTCTTGTCTAAAGGAGTGAATTTCATGGACTATTTCACCATATCCGCCCCTGTCAAAACGAGTTTCACGGAAAAGCGGTCTGAATTTATCGGCTACCTCTCTCCTGTCCTGACGAATGACGAAGCGATTGAATTTATCAATTCCGTGAAAGCCGACCACCGGAAAGCGAAACATCATGTATATGCCTATATTCTGCGTGATTCCAACATTACACGCTATTCCGACGACGGCGAACCGCAGGGGACGGCAGGAGTCCCAGTTCTTGACATACTCCAGAAAAAGGGCTTGACAGATATTTGCTGTGTGGTCGTGCGGTATTTTGGAGGGATTTTATTAGGCGGAGGCGGTTTAGTCCGTGCGTATTCGCACAGTGCAGCACTTTCCTGTGAGGAAGCGGAAATTCGTCATATGTGTGAAAGTACTCCCCTGATGTTGCGCATGGATTACCCCCTTTACGGCAAAGCCCTGAACTGTTTCCCGAAGTACGGCATCCTGCAAAAGTCGGAAAATTTCGGAACGGATGTATTTTTAGAAATCATTGTCCGAAATGAAGTCTGTGAAGCACTCATCAAGGAATTAACTGACCTTTCCGGCGGAAAAATCCAGATTCAGGCAGGAAAGACAGAATATGCAGACTTTTCATCTGTGGAGGGAAGCTAATGCAAGCAATTGATTTTTATCATTCTGGTATTGATGAATTACGGAAAGGCAATTTTCAGAAAGCAATCCAATATTTGGAACATTCTAACCAGATGGACGAACATTATAAAACATATGAATGGTTGTATCTTATTTGGAAAAAATTAGACAATTCAGAAAAAGCATTCGCCTGTTTAGAAAAGGCATTTGCATTAAATCCTTGCTCTGATTCTGTTTCAGTTTCCTATGCCGGAGAATTGGCATTGAGGGGCGAAACGGCAAAAGCAAGGGGAATTTTGCAAGAAACTATCAAGAGAAATGCAACCTGTCTTCCGGCGGTTCGGCTTCTGGAAGCAATTTCCTGATTTTTTCAAAA
>AUXO010761683.1_pt1 | contig 10709 bp, 9 predicted proteins | sample 768731 | NCBI WGS metagenome assembly AUXO01 (sample SAMN02715735, study PRJNA202380) | gut metagenome | biome: sheep rumen | host: Ovis aries | place: New Zealand: Palmerston North
ATATCTTTGAGTCGATAGCAATCGAAGTGATATATTTCGTCGCCATTGTTTAGTTCATATACATTGACGATAGCGAAGGTAGGACTATTGGCGACATCATCCGTTCCCATTGTCCGACATAATTCGCTTATAAAGGTTGTTTTTCCTGCTCCCATTGGTGCATGGAAAGCATAAACTCGAGACTGCGGATGAAGAGAGAGGATTGTCATAAGTGAAACAATGTGTCCTTGTTCATCCGTTAGTTCTAAGTGGTTTAAATTGCCTTTTTTTAGTGTATAATTAGTCATAGTCGTGCAAAATATTTAATTCTCAAAGGGATAAATGTGTATTAAAATAGTTGTAAATAGCTGCTGCTCTGCTAATTCCGACTATTTTTACCAATTCCTCTTGTGATGCGCTTTTAATTTTGTTCACAGAACCAAAATGTCGGAGCAGTTTTTGCTTTATAACAGGTCCAACTCCTTGAATATCATCAAGTTGGCTTTTTATTTGCGCTTTACTGCGCTTATTTTTATGGTAAGAAATAGCGTATCGATGTACTTCATCTTGTATTTGGACCATAAATCGGAATATCTCGCTGGTGACAGGCATGTCAATCTCGATCGGTGGAAAACCGTATAGTAGTGTTTGTGTACGGTGGTGATTATCTTTCTTAAGTCCAGCAATAGGTATATCCAAACCTAGCTGGTCCTCTATAGCTTCGCGTATAGCATGCATTTGTCCGATTCCACCGTCAGCTATGATGAGATTGGGTAGCGGTTGGTTTTCGTTTATCAAGTCTTGATAACGTCTTCTTACTACCTCTCTCATGCTGGCATAATCATCCTGACCTTCAACAGTTTTGATTTGGAAGCGTTTGTATTCCGATTTGCATGGTTTAGCCTTTTTGAATACAACGCATCCGGATACGGCATTAGTACCTTGTATGTTAGAGTTATCATAACTATCGATGAATACGGGTAAAGATGGGAGTTTAAGGAGTGTCTTAAGTTCGGTTAATATCCGAGTGGCACGTTGTTCAGGGTTCAGTTTATCGTTTTGCTTTATTCGATCTTGTTTGTATTGCTCTACGTTTCTGTTAGCCAAGTCCAGTAGTTTTTTTCTGTCTCCTGAGTTGGCAATGTATATATGCAGGTTTTCGTCGATTACATCGGGTATAAATGGTACTATGACATCTTTGGTATGTGAATTGAGTTGTTCCCGTAGTTCTTGCATACCGAAAGCTAACATTTCTTGAGAAGTTTCGTCAAGTTGTTTTTTATATTCTATAGTTTGTCCTTGTACGATACTTCCGTTGTTGAGGTGCAAGATAGATATATATACTCTTTCACCGTCTTCCGCATACCCAAACACATCCATTTCTCCTACATTTGTATTGGTGATAACGGTTTTACTTCTGAATCGCTCAAGGAGTTCTAATTTTTCTTTTATTATACCTGCCTTTTCATACTGCATATGTTCTGATAGTTCGAGCATTTTTTTATGCATGTCTTTTTCTATGTCAATTGCATTGCCTTGAATAATTTTTTTTGCCTCATTGATCCACTTTGTGTAATCTTCTTTACTTACCTTGTTTTCGCATATTCCGCAGCATGTTCCTAAGTGATATTTGAGGCAAACTTTATGTTTTCCCTTGGCTATGGAATCCGATGTTAATGGAATGCGGCAGGTTCTAATCTGGTAGAGTTTGTGTATCAGTTCTAAGAACAGGTCCACAGTATTGCCGTAGCTGTATGGACCAAAGTATTCTCCTGTACGTTTGTCGATTGTCCGTGTCTTAAATATTCTTGGAAACTCCTCTTTTGTGATGCATATACTTGGGTATGATTTTCCATCCTTGAGTAATATATTGTAGTGCGGTTGGTGTTGTTTAATTAGATTATTTTCGAGTAGAAAGGCATCTTGTTCTGATTCAACTACGATATACTTTATATCTGCTATGTGTTTAACCAGCTGTTTTGTTTTGTATGTTTGTTGGTCTTTTTGGAAGTAACTGTTGACGCGTCGGTGAAGATTTTTTGCCTTCCCGACGTAGATTATCTGCCCGTCCTTGTCAAAGTACTGGTAAACTCCCGGTTCTTCGGGGATGCGTTTAAGCAGTAAACTAATATGATTATTATTTTCTTTCAATGCTTATTCGTTAACTTCCATTTGCAGCAAGCAGTCAATATCTTCGGCTTTTCCATGAAGTATTTCTCGTCCATTCAGTCCTATTAATTCCAACAGACAGTTGACATATATTTTTTTTACACCTGTTTTCTTTACCAGTTCTATGGCTGCGGCCATAGAGCCACCCGTAGCTAAGATGTCGTCGTGGATAAGTACTATGTCATCCCTGTTGAGTGCGTCTTTGTGCATCTGGATCGTATCCATTCCGTATTCTTTTACATAACTTACTTCAATGGTTTCAGCTGGTAGCTTTCCCGGTTTGCGGATAGGTACGAATCCTGCCCCTATTTCCATAGCTACGGCCGGAGCGATGATAAAACCGCGCGATTCGATGCCCACTACTTTGGTAATACCTTTATCCCTGTATCTTTTAACCATTTCGTCTTTCATGCATTTCAGACTTTCAGGGTCAGCCAATGCTGTGGTTATGTCTTTGAACTGTATACCCTTTATCGGAAAATCGGGCACATTACGGATTTGATTTTTAACTTCTTCTATATTCATATCAGTTGATTGTTTATTTCCTTTTTGATTTGTATGTTCCACGTGGAACAATATATTTTTGTTTACTTTGTAAACAAACTATCTGCCAATTAACACTAATAGTACACTAATATCATTAGGGCTGACACCGGGTATGCGGCTTGCTTCACCTATGGTTTTCGGGCGAATACGTGTGAGTTTTTGTCGCGCTTCGGTGGACAGTGATTGAACACTTTCGTAATCGAAATCTTCGGATAAATATATTTGTTCGAGACGTTGCAGCTTGTTGGCCGATAGTTTTTCCCGGTTAATATAACCAGCGTATTTAATGTTGATTTCAGTTTCTTCGGTAACCTCCTGTTGACTATTACCAAACGTGTCTAATAGTGCATGCAACGAAGGAATTAGTTCGGCTAATGATAGGATATTGATTTGCGGTCGCATAACCAAATCTATGAGTCTACAGCCGTGTTGGAGAGGACTTATGTTGTTGGCGGTTAGCCATGTGTTTACTTCGTCCGTATGGACTTTTGTTTCGGCGAGGAAACGTTGTAGTTGGTCGATTTTTCCTTGTTTTTGCGCGTAGATATAGTATCGCTCAGCATCAGCCAATCCCAACTTATAGGCGCGCTCTGTGAGTCGTTCGTCAGCATTATCTTGTCTGAGAAGAATACGATATTCTGCTCGCGATGTGAACATCCTGTATGGTTCATCAACTCCTTTATTGACTAAGTCATCAATAAGTACCCCTATATAACTCTCGTCGCGCGCGAGAGTAAAAGCCGGTCCTCCTGTTATATTCTGGTGGGCATTGATACCTGCAACGATTCCCTGCCCGGCTGCTTCCTCATAGCCTGTTGTACCATTTATTTGTCCAGCGAAGAAGAGATTCTTAATTCGTTTTGTTTCTAATGTGTGATGTAGTTGTGTCGGGTCAAAAAAATCGTATTCAATAGCATATCCCGGTCTGTACATAACTACATTATGCAGTCCCGGCACAGTCCGCATGGCGGCTAACTGAACTTGCCACGGTAAGCTTGATGAGAATCCGTTTACATAATACTCGTTGGAATCGACACCTTCCGGCTCCAAGAAGATTTGATGTGCATCCTTGTCTGCAAAAGTAACAATTTTAGTTTCTATACTTGGGCAGTACCTAGGGCCGATACTATGAATTTGTCCATTGTAAAGTGGTGACTCAGGCAATCCTTTGCGTAGTTCTTCATGGGTTGATGGATTGGTGTAAGTAATCCAACAATTCATTTGTTTGAGTTGACGTTGCACGGAAGGGAGGTAAGAGAAGTGATGCCAATCATTGTCTCCGGGCTGCGCGATAAGTTCGGTGAAATCGATACTTCTTTTATCTATTCTGGCTGGAGTGCCAGTCTTCATTCGATCGGATTTGAATCCTAATTGAACCAATTGTTCGGTGAGTCCGTAGCTTGCTTGTTCTGCTATTCGTCCACCTTGGATCTGTGCACGACCGAAGTGTAGCAGACCGTTGAGGAATGTGCCGTTAGTTAGTATGACGGCTGAAGCATGCATTTCTATACCGAGTTTGGTTTTTATACCGCAAACGCATCCGTTATCGGTTATCAATTCTGTAACTACATCTTGCCAGATGAACAGATTATCTATGTTGGAGAGCGTATGAATCCATTCCCCAATAAATTGTTTGCGGTCGCTTTGACTGCGTGGACTCCACATGGCAGGTCCTTTAGATCGGTTGAGCATGCGGAATTGGATAGCGGAGCGGTCTGTTACTTTTCCCATTTGTCCTCCTAAAGCATCTATTTCTCTGACAATCTGACCTTTAGCTATTCCTCCTACTGCAGGGTTGCAACTCATTTGTCCTATGGTATTCATATCCATTGTGATGAGTAGAGTCTTGCTCCCGAGTCGTGCTGCAGCTGAAGCTGCTTCACATCCGGCATGTCCTGCTCCTACTACAATAATGTCGTATTTAAAATCCATGTTTGTTACTAATAATGTATCGTTTTTCTTCGGTGATGCCATCTCCATGACCCCGAAAAACTATTTTTATTAATTGTTTTAACGGTTGGATGGAAAGCATTTTCCAAATGGTTAATTTGTTCGATTTCACCGTTTTTATTAAGTAATATCCCAATGATGTCAAATCGAGGTGTACGCTCTTCTTTATAATATTTAATGTATGCGTTTGCTGCAGCAATTATTCTTTTGCGCTTAAGTATATCCACGGCTTCTTCAGGTGCGCCTGCCAATGTGGATGTTCTTGTTTTGACTTCGACAAAGGCAATTTCTTTTTTATTAGCAGCAATAATATCCATCTCCAGGTGTCCCATTCTCCAGTTGCGGTGCAGAATTTGATAGCCTTTTTTCTCCATCAATTCGGCAGCTGTCTGTTCGCCTATTTGGCCTGTAGTAATATGAGTCGGTTTTGTTTCCATTAGTGCAGTTTCTCAACGCGTGTTGCGTCTAATTTAAGTAGTATAAACAATAACATTGAGAATCCTATCATGGAACTACCTCCATAGCTAAAAAATGGTAGAGGTATACCAATCACGGGGAGTAGGCCTAATACCATTCCTACATTGATAGTGAGGTGTGTCATAAAGATACATGCTACAGAGTAGCAGTATATTTGACTGAAATTATCCCGTTGCCGTTCAGCAATCATAATAAGTCGCAGTATAAAAATAAGATATACGATAAGCACTCCTGCCGAGCCGACAAATCCCCATTCTTCTCCAACGGTACAGAAGATAAAGTCTGTATCTTGTTCCGGCACGAAGTGCAATTTTGTTTGTGTCCCCTGCAGATAGCCTTTACCCAAGAATCGTCCGGAACCGATTGCAATCATAGATTGGGCAACGTTATAACCAACTCCGGACGGATCATCAGTCATACCCAAAAGTACTTCAATACGTACTCGTTGGTGCGGTTGTAGGATTTTAGTAAATGCAAAATCGCATGCTGTAGAGAATCCGATATATGCGATGAAACCTAGCAAAACTAACCATTTATAGTAGCGTTTGATTTTCCATGTTCGCCAGGCTAATAAGCCAAAGCATATAGTTAGTAATATTATAGCAGGCCATATTGAGAAGCGAATCACAATTACAAATACAACGGCAGCAAGGAAACCGCCTAAAAGCACTAATCCACTCATACCCTGCCGATAGAAAACCAAGAAGAATGCAGCAAAGACGAGTGCTGTTCCAGTTTCCTGTTGCAGAATCATGATGATAATCATCGGTAGTCCGATAATAGCCAGAGGTACAAGCAAGTCTCTCCAAGTTCTTAGATGATATTCATATCGTCCCATGTATTTTGCTAAAGCTAAAGCTGTTATGCATTTTGCAAATTCAGCAGGCTGGAGATTGATAGGACCTAATGATATCCATGAGTATGATCCTTTGACATTGTGCGCTAATAGTGGTGTTATGAGCAGTAGCGCAATCATAACTGCATATAGTATATAGGCAAAGATATCGTATGTTTTAGCGTCAATGAGTATAAGAATACTTCCTAGAAATATTGCGCTTATAATCCAGACGAATTGTTTACCTGCCCGATTGGAGAAGTCGAAAATGCTACTTTGTTCAAAGTTATAGCTGGCCCCATAAATGTTGAGCCAACCGAAAATGGTGAGCCCCAAGAAGATTAGGATAGTAGTCCAATCCAAGTTCCGTAGTATGTTACCATTCCTTGACATTTTCGTTAAGAGTAGAATTTGCTATTCTGTCGCGCAATCCAATACGTTTAATTGTGCCCAGTATGTATTGTTCCATTATCAAACTTGCGATGGGGGCTGCCCATGTCGCACCAAATCCGGCGTTTTCCACTACGACTGCAACAGCGATTTGCGGATTATCTTTAGGTGCAAATCCAATAAAGATAGCGTGGTCTTTACCATGTGGGTTTTGTACGGTTCCTGTTTTACCGCAACTTTGTATGGAGTCTATTTGGTACCATCGTCCCGTTCCATTGGTCATCACACGGTTCATTCCTTCTTGAACAATAGGAAAATATTCAGGTGCAATAGAAGTAACTATTTTATTCGATTCCACCGGAAAATCTTTATTTAGGTGAGGTGTGACATAATAGCCGCTGTTGGCGATAATAGATGCTACATTGGCTAATTGAATAGGAGTGACGAGCACTTCTCCTTGTCCAATACTGAGCGAGCGAATCGTAATAGCTTTCCAACCTGTTTTGCCATAATATTTATCGTAATAGGCAATGGAAGGGATGCTACCACTTGCTTGCTCTGCTAAATCTGTGTTAGCAAATCGTTGTCCCAGACCAAACTGCTTCATATCGTCACGCCATAGTTGGTAACGTTTTCTGAAGTTTTCGTTATTATCTCCATAGCCATCTTTTTGGAGCATATCGCGAAAAGCGCACCAGAAGTATGGATTACAACTTTGTTCAATAGCTTCCTCTAATGATACAGGACTACCATGATGGTGAGTGCATTTAATAGGGGAAGATTGCGGACCGCTACAAGGGTACTGAGTATGGGGGGTGATACCTTTTTCCTGCAGGCAGACGAGTGTTTGCAGAATTTTAAAAGTAGAACCGGGAGAGTACGTAGCTTGTGTGGCGCGATTAAGTAGTGGCTTAGTCTTATCTTGTAGTAGCTGATTGTAGTTTGCAGATCTGACTTTACCTACTAACAATTGTGGATTCCATGTAGGACTGGAGGCCATGGCGAGTATCTCTCCGCTTGCTGGAGCGATAGCTACTACGCTACCAATTTTTCCTGTGAGCAGTTGTTCGGCGAGTAATTGTAATTGGATATCGATGGTGAGTGTCAAATCAGTTCCGGCTTGCGCCTGTACATCAAATTTACCTGCTTTATAGTGTCCTTGAAGTCTACCTCGTGAGTCTCGCATTAGAATTTCTTCTCCTTTCACTCCTCGTAGTATGGATTCGTATGTTTTTTCGATTCCATCGCGTCCGGAGTAGTCCCCTGCGATGTAATATTTATCACGTTCGATATCTTTTTGGTTTACTTCTCCAACGCTACCCAGTACTTGTGCTGCAGCCTTGTATGTATAGTCTCTCAGTGTTCGTTTGCGTAATGCCACTCCGGGGAAACGATATAGGGATTCCTGTAAGGGAGCTACATCAGCTTTTGTTAATTGAGACATAAAGACTTGGGGCGTGTATTTTGAGAAACCTCGGTTTTTACGTTTATTGCTTATATCTTTAATACGCTCGTCAAATTCTATTCTGGTGATATCCAACATGTCGCAGAAGGCGATCGTATCGAAATCTTTCCCCATTTCTCGCATGACTAATGTGATGTCGTAAATGGGTTGATTGAATACAAGTAGCTCGCCGTTTCTGTCATAGATAAGTCCGCGAGAGGGATAAATGGTTTGTCTTACGAGTGCGTTGTTATCAGCTTTTGCCTTGGTTGATTGGTCAATAATTTGCACGACAAAGAGTTTGATAATATATATAAGTACAATTACAACGGCAATGCCGCTGATAACATACCGTCTTTTATAGTACTTATCATTAATCATTTACCGTGCTCGAATGATGTTATATCCTAAAATTAGTCCCTCTGCGATTGTGGCACTAATGATAATCTGTAAAAGTGTCAACCAAAAGTGATGGAAAGTCCATGCACTCAACATGCTGATAGTTATCTGATGTAGGAATACAAGTATAAGTGTATATTTGATAAAGGCATCCATGCTGATGGTTTGTGTACTGATTTCACCGGTTAGTCGCTCATGTTCTTGCACCAAGAAAGCGATAAGGGGGTGGCGAATATACATAATTAAAATACAAGCCATCATGTGCACCCCGATTGAATTGCAAAGGACATCGATAAATAATCCCAATCCCATACCGATGAGCATATCTGCCCAACGAGGAAAGGTGATGGGGAGCATTATGAGGCAAAGCAGGTAGATTTGAGGTTGGCATAATCCCCAAAACTGCAAGTTGTTGAATAGCAGAATTTGTAAAGCTATTACCACAATCCATTGAATAATCACGTTAATCCACTTCATCTCTAAGTTCCTCCAATTCTTTATATGTGTGATTATTAATTAGTTGTACGTATTTTATTTTTCTAAAATCGGTGTTGAGTTTTACACGAATAGTATAATATGAGTCGCCTTCTTTGAGTTTAGCACTTTCTACGATGGCGATAGGTATATCTGCCGGAAAGACAGGAGATAATCCGCTTGTAACAATTGTATCGCCGGTTTCCACGGATAAGTGTGAAGCGACATCAACTAACTGAGCGTATTTACAGTTTACGCCATCCCATTCAATAGTTCCGTAGTAGCCATTTTTAGTAAATTTGCAACTAATGTGGCTATTGGTATTGATGACTGGAATAACGATAGAGAATTTTTTACCGACAGTAGATACAATTCCTACGACACCATCGGCATTACGAACTCCCATACCTTGGTAAACGCTATCACGTTTACCCTTATTGATAGTCAGATAATTAGTATGTTTGTTCGTCGTCAATTGAATAACTTTAGCTGGGATATAATTATAATCCAAATGTGAGTAGATATAATCGTTTTTTTCTGCTGCAAATTCCAATTGATTTTGAAGTTTCGCTATTTGATTCTGTAGTTCAACATTTTCCTGTTCAAGTGCTTCATTGATTGTTCTGAGTTGAAAATAGGATGATATGTTATTTCCTACTTGATAATTAAAAGCAACAAGCTGATTAGCAGTAGAGAAGATGCTGCTTTTAGGATACTCGTTGTAGTTTGTCAAAAGCAAAAATGCAACAACTTCCAAGTTTAGGAAAACCAGGAAGTTGCTGTACTTTTGTATAAACTTGAGCAAACTATGCATTATCTAATCAGGAATCCAAAATTATTTACATTTTTCAATGCGACTCCGGTTCCTCGTGCAACGGCACGAAGAGGATCTTCTGCTACGTGGAACGGAATGGTTATTTTGTCGCTCAGCCGTTTAGCCAGACCATGCAGTAATGCTCCACCACCGGCCAAATATATACCGCGTTTTACGATATCGGCATATAATTCAGGCGGTGTGGATTCCAAAGCTTGTAGTATAGCACCTTCGATTTTAGCTATACTCTTTTCCAAGCAGTGTGCAATCTCTTGATAACTGACTGGAACTTGCATGGGCAAAGCGGTTACTTTATTAGGACCGATAACCATATAATCTTCCGGGGCATCGTCTAACTCAGGTAGGGCGGATCCTACTTGAATTTTGATACGTTCAGCAGTTGGTTCGTCGATTTTGAGGTTGTGCATACGTCCCATGTACTCAATAATATCGAGGTTCAAGTCGTCTCCTGCAATTTTAATGGATTTGTTTGATACGATACCACCGAGTGAAATAACAGCTATTTCCGTAGTACCGCCGCCTATATCAACGACCATGCATCCTTCTGGACTTTCCACATCAATCCCCATACCGATAGCTGCTGCCATAGGTTCGTATATCATGTATACATCACGTCCTCCGGCGTGCTCAGAACTATCGCGTACGGCACGAATTTCAACTTCCGTTGATCCAGAGGGAATACAGATAACCATTTTAATACTTGGAGAGAAGAGGCGCGATTGCTTAGGTATCATTTTAATCATACCACGAATCATCATCTCGCATGCGTAAAAGTCGGCGATGACGCCGTCCTTTAGAGGTCGCACAGTACGAATCATTGTTCCTCCTTTACCAATCATCTGTTGAGCTTTGCGCCCGACAGCTACCATTTTGTTGTCTGCCATGCTTATAGCAACGACTGAAGGCTCATCAACTACGACCTGATCGTCACAAATGATAATCGTGTTCGCAGTGCCCAAGTCAATGGCAATTTCCTGAGTTAATGAAAAAAGTCCCATATTTTTATAATTTAGTCCAATTCCGGTGTTTTTTACAGGAGAATTTACACTAAATGTGTAAAATTGTGCAAAGTTACAACAAAATTTTGATATACCAAAGAGAAAGTAATTTTTTTTCAAAAAAAAAGTGATGACTCAATTTTGTCATCACTTTTGCGCTCCCTCTAGGACTTGAACCTAGGACCCCCTGATTAACAGTCAGATGCTCTAACC
>AUXO017457954.1_pt1 | contig 10709 bp, 16 predicted proteins | sample 768731 | NCBI WGS metagenome assembly AUXO01 (sample SAMN02715735, study PRJNA202380) | gut metagenome | biome: sheep rumen | host: Ovis aries | place: New Zealand: Palmerston North
GAGAAAAATCTCGACTATTACGAATTAAAAGCACTAATAAAACAAAAAGATTTATTGGCAGAATTTTATGAAGATTGGAGAAATTCAGACGGAAGATTAGGAGAAAATATTTCTTATGAAATGGATAATTCAATAAAGATTATAGTAGATAGAGCAGTTGCAGAAAAAATAAAAAATAATAGAGAAAGTAGGTAAAAAAATGCGAAATTCTAATTCGATTTATATTGATGATTTAATAAGTATATCAGATTTTTTAGAGGAAACACAAAAAGATATGCCTTTAATAAATGAAGATATAGAGGCTATAAATAAGTTAGTAACAATATTGGTAGATGGTGGCTTAATACCAAGAGATGAGTTTGATGAATTTATAAAAAGTGATCCAATAACTAATGTATATAATACAATTTTTAATAATATTTTTAGTTATGAATTGCCAAATGAATTTTACAAGTTAGTGCCAAGAGATACCTATATTTATACTAGAAATGTGCTAAAGAAAAAGTTAGAGGAAATACTAAAGGAAAAGAGCAAAACAATAGGATTTTAAATGTAGGAGGTGGTAATAAAATGTCAAAATACATTCCACCAGAATTAGTAGAAAAAGCAAAACAAATGGACTTATTAACTTACTTTAAAAATTATTATCCTAATGAATTAGTACGAGAAACCAAGACACAATATTGCACAAAAGAACACGATAGTTTAAAAATGTCTAATGGATTTTGGAATTGGTGTTCAAAAGGAATTGGTGGAAAAAATGCAGTGGACTATTTAGAAAAAACACAAGGAATCCCTTTTCCACAATCAGCAGAAATAGTATTAAATAAAATGAAAATTAAGACACCAATTTTTGAAGAAAAACAAGAAAAAAGAGAGTGTAAAAAACTAATTCTACCAGAGAAAAATAATGAAGAAACAAGAGCAAAAAACTATCTAAAAAATAGAGGAATTGATGAAGAAATTATACAAAAATGTATTGAAAAACATTTAATTTATGAAGAAAAATTTTATCATAATGTTGTATTTGTTGGCTATGATGAAATGGGAAACGCAAAGTATGCAGGTTGCAGAGCGACAAACAATTCTAATGTGAAAATGGACGCAACAGGAAGTAATAAAATGTATTCTTTTAGATTAGAAAGTAATGAAAAAACAGATAAAATGTTTATATTTGAGGGAGCAATAGATTTATTATCTTATGCTACCCTTTTTAAATTATATGGGCAAAAATGGGAAGATAAAACAATGATTTCATTAGCAGGAGTATATCAACCAGCAAAAGTTTTAGAGCAAAGTAAAATACCTGTTGCTATTGAAAACTATTTAAAAAAGCACCCAGAAATTACAAAAATTTATCTATGTTTAGATAGTGATGAGGCAGGAAGAAATGCAACAAAAGCACTAAAAATTGTTATGTCAGATAAGTATGAAATTATAGATAGACCACCAAAAAAACGGCAAAGATTATAATGAATATTTATGTGATTTATTAGAAATAAAACCTATAAAAAAAAATAAAAATCTTAATGCAGAAAGGACAAGATGAGTAATGAAAAAATATGTATTTTTAATCAAAAGAGGAATAAAAAACGAAGTAGTAGTAATGGCTGATAATAAAAATGAAGCATTTAATAAAGTTGTAAAAATGATGACAGAAGAAAGAGAAAATGACTCACGAAATGAAGAATTAGATAAAGAGATTATTCGATATAAATTAGTTAAAATTATAGAGAAAAATGAATATGGAAAACTTGAAACAAAACCTTATAAAAGGGACGAAGAATTAGTGGAAATTTTAGATAAATTAGATGAAAAAGATAGCGATTAAAGAAAAATTTACAAGAATTTTTTATAGGGACAAAATAAATTTTATGTCCTAACAAGCAACACATTTGTATATACACAAATGTTATATATGGGGACACCCCAATCCCCGTGAATAAAAAATGAAAGGAGCAAAAAATTGAAAGAAGATCCAAGAGATTTTATTGTTCCAATTAGAATGAATTTTAATGAAAAAGAAAAGATAAAAATGAGAGCAGATAAAACAGGGAAAAGTCTTTCAACTTTCATTCGAGATTCTTCATTGGGATGTGAAATAAAAGAAAAGCCAGATAAAGATTTTTATGATTTAGTAATAAAAAATATGGGAAAGTTTATAAGAACTTTAGATGAATTAGAAAGATTACTCTATCATAGAAATTTTATAGACGAAAGAATTTTAAATAATGAAATTGCAGAATGGAGAAAATTTAGAATGATGATAAAAGAAAAATATTTGTGAGGTAAAAAAGAATGGCAACAACAAGTTTATGGAAAGTAGAGGCAAGGCTAGATAAGGTTATAAAATATACAACTAATGAAGAAAAAACAACAAATGCAGATTTTGAAAAAGATTTATATAAAAGTTTGCACAATACAATAGAATATGCAAAAGCAGATTTTAAAACAGAAAAACAATTCTATGTTTCTGGAGTAAATTGTACACCACAGAATGCATTACAGGAAATGATACTAACTAAAAAACATTTTGGAAAAGAAAAAGGTATTTTGGCATTTCACGGATTTCAATCATTTGCAGAGGGAGAAGTTACAGCAGAACAAGCACATCAAATTGGTGTAAAACTTGCTGAAGAATTATGGGGAGATAAATATGAAGTATTGGTATCAACACATCTTAATACTAAACACTATCATAATCATTTTGTATTAAATTCTGTATCCTTTGTTGATGGAATTAAATATAGAAATACAGTAGAAAATTATGCTATGATGAGAGCATTATCAGATGACTTGTGTAGGGAATATGGATTAAGCGTTTTAGAAGAAAAAAAGTGTGGCAAAATTGATTACACTAGATATAGAAATTCATTTATTCAAAAATCAGATTATTATACAACGACAAAAGAAGATGTGGACTTTGCAATAAAACAAGCATATTCTTATAAAAATTTTGAAACTATTTTAAAGAAAATGGGATATACAATTACTATTAGAGCAAATAAAATAAGTTTATGCAGACCACCATATAAAAGAAATATAAGAATTGAAAGAAGTTTTGGAATGGAATATAGTATTAGAAATATTAACGAAAGAATAATGAATAGTGATATGGCAAAAGTTCCTTTCCCAGAAGAACAAAGAAAATATAGAAGATATACAGGAAAAAAACAGGTAATAAAAATTCAATTTGATAGAGGAAGTTTATATAGATTATATCTTCATTATTGTTATATTTTAAAAGTATATCCTAAAAGCAAAAAAACAAGAATAAAGATTACTCCAGAAATGCGAAAAGAAATCAAGAAGATGGAAGAAATATCAGATGAAATCAAGTTCCTTTGTAGAAATAAAATTAAAACTACAAAGGAACTTTTTTCATATAAAGAACTTGTTACTGATGAATTAAAAAATCAGATGAAAGCAAGAAATACATTACGAAGAAAAAGACAAAAAGAAAAAGAGCCAGAAAAAAGACAAAAACTTTGTGATGATATTTTAAATTTATCAGACAAGATTAAGTATTTAAAACAGGAGGTGGTGTATTGTGAAAAAATAGAAGAACAAAATCAAAAGATAAAACAAAATATTAAAGATATGGAAGAAAAAGAACAGGAACAAGAAAAAAGTAAAAGGAAAGGAGAAATTCAAAAATGAACTCATCAGATTCAGCAGAAGAAGTTGTTAGAATAAGTTTAGAGGGAATGGAAGTAGCATTAAAAATTGCAGGAACAGGTGCAAAAAATATGGCAGTTATGATTTATACCATTATGAAAGATAAGCAACAGACTAAAGGAAAAACAAGATTAACAAATATGTTAAAAACAGGAAAACCTTTAAAAATATTTACAATTAGAGCAGAAGATTTAAAGAAATTTTCACAAGAGGCAAAAAAATATGGAGTTTTATATTGTGCATTAGCAGACAAGAAAAATTCTAAAATTGATGGTATGGTAGATATTATGGTTAGAGAAGAAGATGCTTCAAAGATGAATAGAATAGCAGAAAGATTTAATTTCAGAGATGTTGCATCTATTAAGAGAGAGTTAGAACAAGAAATGAATAAGACAAATTCTCAAGAAGTAGTTGAAATTGCAAAAAGTGAAGAAGACCAATTTATAGATGATATTATGCCAAAACCTAAAGAGGAATTACAACAGGAAATTCCCAGTAATAATACAAAAGAAACGGAGGAAAAGAGTCCGTTAGGGATTTCCTCAAATATCAAATCAGACGACAAAATGGAGAGTTCTGACGAAGAAAAAAAATCAGTAAAAAAGGAATTGAAAGAAATTGCAGATGAGTTAAAAATAAAAGAAGAGAAGGAAAAACAACAGGAAAAGCAAGATATTCCAGTAGGAAATGCAATTACTAAAGATAAAGAAAAAGAAAAGAAAACGCCAAAGAAAGAAAAGGAAAAATACAAAGGAAAACATTTTAAAGAGCCAAAACATTTAGATTATACACCAAGAAGAAAAAGAAGAAAAAAGGAAAGGAGCAAAACGAAATGAAAGAAGTTGATGAGGTAGATGAAATATTAGGTACTAGAGGCAATAATAATTCAAGTAAAAATTATAATACTCAATATAATACTAAAAGGCAAAACAATTGGAAAGAACAACAAAATAAAGATAGACAAGATATTTACAACACAATGGATAGAATGGCAAAAATAGTTGGAAATGATGGCGAAAAGTTTAGAGAGTATTTAGACATTCAAAGCAGATTTTCAAAATATTCAGTTGGAAATAGTTTAGTAATATTAGAAAAAGCACCAGAAAGTACCAATATTAAAGATAAAAATTCGTGGCTAGAAAAAGGTGTAGAATTAAATGAAAACCCTAAAGGAATAAAAATACTTGAGCCAAGTAAAAGTAATGGAAGAACTTATTATAATCCAAAAGTTGTATTTGATATATCTCAAACAAATGCACCAAAACAAGAAACTACTATAAATTATGGAGATAGAGTATTATTAAAAGCACTTTTGCATAATTGTGATGTTCCAAGAGAGGCAGTAGAAAAATTACCAAGTGGACAAATAGGTTCAGAATATAATAAAAGTGAAAATAAATTATATGTTTGTAGAGATATGGACAGAGAAACATTGTTTCAAACATTATCACAAGAAATGGGAAACATTGAATTAAAAGACCAAGAAGAAAGCAATATGAATTATTTTATTAGTTATTGTACTTCTTATATGATTTGTAAAAAGTATGGAATTGATGTATCAAATTATGCTTTTAACGATTTACCTAGTGAAATAACTAGCCAAAAAGAAGGAAAAGGAATAAGAATGGAACTAGATAAAATTAGAGATAATTTTGAGAAAGTAAATTCAAGAATGTTAGACTATTTTGAGATGAGCAGTAAGGAAAAAAATAAGACAGTTCCAGAAAGGTAGGCATAGAGGAATGAGTGAAGAAAAAAGAGTTGTAGAACTTGACCAGTACGAACATAGAGCAATAGTAAATATTATAAATGATATGAGAACTAAAATGATACAAGAACAAAAAGATGATGAATTTATAACAGAAATATTGCAAAAAGTTATAGATGCCCCAACAAAAAAGAAATCTCTATTTAAAAAGGATAAAGATAGAGATGAAAGATAAAACTAACATTGTTTTAATTTGTTTTGGAGGAATTGTAATAGTATGGTTGGCACTACTAATAGCACCATATATAAGTGGTGGAATAGTAGAAATTATTTCAAAATTACCAGAAAAAATGAATGAGCCATATAATATAGAATTTTGCAAAGATAGTGTAAAAACTGTCTTTATTTTTTTATGTGCTTACGCTCTGGGAATAGGAATATATTTATCAACTAGAAGAAATTACAGGAGAGGCGAAGAATACGGCTCAGCAGTATGGGGCAATGCAAAACAAGTTAATAAAAAATATATGCAAAAGCCAGAAACACAAAACAAATTATTAACTCAAAATGTAAAGATAGGACTAAAAGCACAAAAACATAGAAGAAACCTAAATACTCTAGTTTGTGGTGGAAGTCGGAGCAGGAAAAACAAGATTTTTTGTTAAACCTAATATAATGCAATGTAATTGCTCATTTGTAGTATTAGATCCTAAAGGGGAAATTTTAAGAGATACAGGACATTTACTAGAAAAAGAGGGTTATAAAGTAAAAGTTTTAGATTTAGTTACACCTAAATTAAGTCATTGCTATAATCCTTTTAAATATATACAAGATGACAATGATGTGCAAAAACTTGTATCTAATTTATTTAAAAGTACAACACCAAAAGGAAGTAGCCCATCAGATCCATTCTGGGACATTGCTGCACAAATGTTATTATCTGCACTTATATTTTATCTAAAATATGAAGCACCAGAAGATGAACAGAACTTTGCAACAGTAGGAGAAATGTTAAGAGCAGGAAAACCTAAAGAAGATGATGAAGATTATGAAAGTCCACTTGATATTTTATTTAAAAGGTTAGAATATAGAAATCCAGACCATATAGCAGTAAAGTATTATAAAGATTATCATAGTGGAGCAGGAAGAACTTTAAAATCAATTCAAGTTACATTATCTTCAAAACTAGAAAAATTTAATATTGATGAAATAGCAAGTTTAACAATGACAGATGAATTAGAACTAGATAAATTAGGAGAGGAGAAAATTTGTGTATTTGCTGTTATTCCAGATAGTAATACATCTTATAATTTTTTAGTTAGCATTTTATATACACAGATATTTCAAAACGCATTTTATAGAGCAGACAATAAATACAAAGGAGCATTGCCAATGCCAGTACATTTTTTAATGGACGAGTTTGCAAATGTTGCATTGCCAGATGATTTTGACAAAATATTAAGTGTAATGCGTTCAAGAAATGTATTTGTTTCTATAATTTTACAAAACTTATCACAATTAAAAGCACTATTTGAAAAACAATGGGAATCAATAGTACGGAAATTGTGATGAGTTTTTATATTTAGGTCGGAAATGAGCAAAGTACACACAAATATGTAACAGAACTTTTACGGCAAAGAAACAATAGATACAAACACTTTTGGAAAATCATCAGGACATAGTGGGAATTATTCAACAAACTATCAACAAACAGGTAGAGAACTTTTAACTGCAGATGAAGTTAGAATGCTACCGAATGAAAAGGCTATTCTCTTAATAAGAGGAGAAAAGCCAGTTGTAGATTTGAAATATGACATTTTAAAACACCCTAATGTTAAATATACTGCAGATGGAAATGCAGAATTTTATGAACACGGAGTAGTAGATAGAGCAACAGGAACAATAGACACATTAACTTTAGAAGATTTAAGTAAATTAAAAGATACAAAAGATGAAATGAAAGAAATAGAAAATATAACTTATGAACTTCTTTCAGAGGAAGATATTGAAAATTATATAAAAATGGAGGATTTTGAAAATGAAAGAAAAAAAGAAAGTAACAAAGAAAATGAAAATTAGTAAGATTTTAAGAAAAGTAGCCTTTATAGGTGGGTATGTAATTGCTTTAAATGTAGTACAAGCAAGTAATGTTTTCGCAGCCAATGATCCATTAAGTGTTATAAATAATTTATCAACATTTATCTTTGGAATTATAAGAGCAATAGGAATGATATTACTAGGTTGGGGAATTGTGCAAGTTGGATTAGCACTAAAAAGTCACGATGCAAGTCAAAGAGCAAATGGTTTCCTTACTGTTGCAGGGGGAGTAATAATAACATTTGCAAAAGAAATATTAGACCTAATTACTGGAGGATAAAAAGAAAAAATAGGCAAGTTCTAATAAAAGGACTTGCCTAAAATTGTATAAGGAGGCGATAAAGGAATGTCAGATAATTGGGTAGTAGGAAATTTACAAAATGCACTTGATACTTGGAATGGAAAATTAAATGAAATATGGACACTTATAACACAAAGTCCAGAACAATTTAAAGGTGGCAGTATTTGGAATGTAATTGTAAATATAAATGGAGCAGTACAAGCAATAGGCTTGGCTTTACTTGTGATATTCTTTTTAATTGGTGTTGTAAAAACTTGTGGCAGTTTTGCAGAAGTAAAAAAGCCAGAACAAGTTGTAAAACTTTTTGTAAGATTTGCACTAGCAAAAGCAGTAATAACTTATGGGCTTGAACTAATGCTATCAATATTTAAAATAGTACAGGGTGTTATGCAGACAATAATGCAGACGGCAGGACTAGGAAATGCAACACAAACAGCATTACCACAAGAAATGATAGAAACTATTGAATCTTGTGGCTTTTTTGAGAGTATTCCATTATGGGCAGTTACTTTAATTCGGTGGACTTTTGATTACAATTCTATCATTTATAATGATATTAACTGTCTATGGTAGATTTTTCAAAATGTATTTATACACGGCATTAGCACCAATACCACTATCTACTTTTGGACGGAGAGCCTACACAACAAGTTGGAAAAAGTTTTTTAAAAGGATATTGTGCAGTATGTTTAGAGGGAGCAATTATAGTATTAGCGTGTATTATATTTTCTCTGTTTGCAAGTTCTCCACCATCGGTAGATACTTCTGCACAAGCAGTTAATCAAGTATGGAGTTATGTAGGAGAATTAGTCTTTAATATGCTAGTTTTAGTAGGTACGGTAAAGGCATCAGACAGAGTTGTTCGTGAAATGATGGGATTATAGAAAGGTTGTGAAAATATGGATTTTATAAATGATGAAGAAAAAATGAGGGACTTTTATGAATTAAGCAAAGAAGAATTTTTAAATTCTTATAGTTATCTAACAGAAAATGATTATGAGGCAACAATAAAAGCATTAAATGATACAAATGAAATTTTTAAATTTAAAGATAAAGAATATAACTTGAAAGTAAGCACTTATGAAAATACAAAACTTTTAAAAGTCTTAATGATAGATAGAGAAACAAAAGAAGAAAAGGAAATAACAAAAGATGGTGTAGAATTAGTGATTCCACCTGCACCAACTCCAGATTGTGTTCTTGTTGATAGCGAAAACGATAAAGAAATTATTGATAAATTGCTAGAAAATAAAATACTAGATTATTGTAATGTTATGTTTGCCAAATTTAATATGGAAGAACTATATAAATACGACAAGGTTGGTACAATGGAATATTTGAAAATTCACGCTCATTTTGTAGAGTATGAAAAATATAAAGGTAATTCATTAGAAGAAGTAAAAGAAAAAATACAAGATGAGGTAAAATCATTACTAGAACAAAAAGAAACAGAGGAATTTTTATGGGATAAACATTTAATAAGCAATCCGAAAAATTTATCAGAAATATATGTATTAGTTAATAGCAAAAATCCTAAAAATTCAGTAGTAGTAATGTACGATACAAATACTGAAAAGTTTTGTTTTATAAAGCCATATATGAAAAATTTAGAAGATAAAATAAGCTCTTTAGAAGAATGGAGATTTAATTATGAGGAGCATTTATTTGAATATTTAGAAAATGATTATCAGATGTTTAATTCAAATGACTTTGTTGTCCATTATAATGTATGGAACTATATAGAAGAAATGTATCCAGAAGAAATTGAAAACAAAAAAGGAATGCAAAATTACTTGAAATATTGTAAGGAAAATGGCATTACGAAGACTAAAATTGAAAATGAAGTAAAATGTGATGTTCCAGATGTTATGAAATTATATAAAGACAAAACTAAAAGAAAGGACGATAGGTAATTCTATGATAGAAAAAAATGAAATAGCAAATGTATGGTGTATAGAAGATAATAAACTTGTAAATAAAAATAAAGTTATTTCAAAAGTAACTTATAATGGTGTAGAAATTGCAGTTTTAAAGTCAAAAAGAGAATGGGTACATTCTGATTTGCTTATAAAAGATAAAGATAATGTTTATTGGGAATTAGGAATTGCACCTATAAAATTTGAAAAATTTATAAGTGTTATCATTGATGATACCATACCAAAAACAAAAGAATATTGTGATGATGTAACAAATGCTTATAAAAAAATGGACTTTGAAAAATTCTTCATAAGTAAAATTGAAAAAAATAAATATTTTAATTTGTGCGAACTTAAATATATCTCAAAAAACTATACAGATTTATATGATAAAGCAAAAACAAGTAGAGAGAACTTTTTACAAGAAAAAGAAAGAGAAAGACAAGAGGAAAGACAGAAAATAGAAAAGGCAGAAAATGAAGAAATGGATATAGTAAATGAAATATTTGAAAGCAAAATTGCAGAAATGAAAACTAAAATTCATTTAGGAGATGTAGTTGCTTCAAAAAATTATGATTATTATAAAGAACGCAATTATTATGGTGGGAAAGTAAGTCAAAATAATTTTCTATATTTAGCAAACTATTATGGTATTGAAATACCACTTGCAACAAAAGGATTTATAAATAATAGGTTAATTAGTTATAGTTTTGGAACAGGAGTATATTATATAAATAAAAAGATTAACAATAAAGGCAGTATAAAATTACGAGAATGTTTTGAAAAAATAAAGGATAAAGTTGATGAAGAATATCAAAGAAATAAAAAACAAACTAAAGATAATGTGAAAAATAAAGAAGTATTAGGAGGCGATAAATAGTGGAGATTAAAGTTAATAAAGAGATAGGTAATTATACCGAATCTGTTTTCTTTGGACTGTCATTAAGACAGTTCATTTTTTCTGCTCTGGCTTGTGGAGTAGCAGTTTTATTATATTTTTTATTAAGAG
>AUXO015204035.1_pt1 | contig 10708 bp, 7 predicted proteins | sample 768731 | NCBI WGS metagenome assembly AUXO01 (sample SAMN02715735, study PRJNA202380) | gut metagenome | biome: sheep rumen | host: Ovis aries | place: New Zealand: Palmerston North
CAGTGGTCTGCATGGCAAACACGAAGCCTGTGGTCGATAACACGGAGACACTCGAGTATATACAGAAAAAAGGAGAGAAAACTCCTATTCATGTGCTTCAGGCAGCAACCGTGACGAAGGGGATGGCCGGTGAAGAGCTGGTTGATATGGACGCACTGGCTGACGCAGGAGCGGCAAGCTTTACTGATGATGGACTTCCTATAATGAGTGAGGAGGTTCTCTATAATGCCATGCTCAAGGTAAAGGAGCTGGATCTTCCGATAAGTCTTCATGAGGAGGACCCACTTTTTGTTATTCAGCCTGGAGTAAATATGGGAGAAGTATCAAAACAGCTTGGCTACGGTGGTGCTTCAAGAACGGCTGAAGATGTAATGGTTGCAAGAGACGTAGCCATGGCGGTTGAGACCGGAGCTACACTTGTAATCCAGCATATCAGCTCAAGAAACAGCGTTGAGTTTGTTCGTGCAGGAAAGAAGCTTGGTGGAGATATACATGCCGAAGCAACACCTCACCATTTCACACTTACGGAAGATGCAGTGCTTAAGTACGGAACAAATGCAAGAATGAATCCACCGGTCAGAGAGGAATCTGACAGACTGGCTATAATAGAAGGAATCAAGGACGGAACTATTGATGTAATCGTTACAGATCATGCACCTCATTCAAAGGAAGAAAAGGAATGTGAGATGGCAAAGGCTCCAAGTGGAATCATCGGACTTGAAACCTCTCTCGGGCTTGGTATAAAGAGTCTGGTTCAACCCGGACATATAACATTATGTAAACTAATGGAACTTATGAGCAAGAATCCTGCTGAGCTCTATCGAATGATACCAGGAAGCTTCGAAATAGGAGCTCCGGCAGATATAGTTATCTTTGGAGAAAATGAGGAGTGGGTTGTAAAGGACTATGCATCGAAGGCTGAGAACAGTCCATTTACCGGATGGACTCTTCCGGGCAAGGTGCACTACACTATCTGTAATGGAAAAGTAGCATACAGTGAGGAATAAATATGTCTTACATAGTATTTGATGATGTAGATAAGGAATATCGTGGAGAAGTAAAGGTTCTGGCAGTTAAGGACTGCAGCTTCGAGATAGAAGAAGGAGAGATGGTGGCAATCCTCGGCCAAAGCGGCGCGGGCAAGACCACAATCCTTAACATGCTCGGGGGGATGGACAGTCCAACTGCAGGCCGTATCGTCGTAGACGGAAAAGAGATATCCGGGATGAAAAATAAGGAGCTGATACAGTACCGCAGAAATGATATCGGTTTTGTATTCCAGTTTTATAATCTCGTAGCAAACCTGACAGCTATAGAAAATGTAGAACTGGCCTGTCAGCTGTGTAAGGATGCATTTGAGCCGGTTGAGGTTATGGTGGAGGTCGGGCTCGGAAAAAGAATCGACAGCTTCCCAAGCCAGCTCTCGGGTGGTGAACAGCAGAGAGTTGCCATAGCACGTGCCATAGCCAAGAACCCGAAGATTCTTCTGTGCGATGAGCCGACAGGCGCACTGGACTCCGAGACGGGTAAGAAGATCATAAAGCTTCTTGTGGAAACCTGCAGGAACAGGGGCGTGACAACCGTCATAGTAACGCATAATCAGGATATTGCATCGGTCTGTGATAAGGTAATAAGGATAAAAAACGGTTCAGTTGACAAGGTCAAGATAAATGAGAAACCACTTGATCCGGATGAACTGGACTGGTAATAGGAAACAATTGGACACAAAGTTATGTTAACCAAGAATGCGCTTAAGAAAATAAAAAAATCACTGGGAAGATTTATCTCTCTTATAGCGATAATTCTAATCGGAGTTGGATTCTATGCAGGTATTCGTCAATCGATACCTGCTATTCGTGATGTTCAAAATGAGTTTACCAAGAACACCAATCTGATGGATATTCATCTTGTAAGTACTCTCGGACTAACGGATGATGATATTACTGAACTCGAAAAGCTGGGTACAGTAGAGAGAGTTACTGCAGGCTACAGTGAGTACGTATACGATGGAGAAGATGTTATACGTGTTCTATCTGTAGATAATCAGATAAATAGGACCAAACTCAAGGATGGAACCAGACCTGTAGAAAGTGACGAATGTCTGGCAGATGCAGCATTTTATAAGGTTGGTGATGTGATAACCATACGCGAACCCTCAGGAGATGAGGCGGACGATGCGGACGATGCAGAAAACTCCGAAGCCCCGGATAAAACTGATGAAGACGCTGCTGAGACAGCTACAGATGGAGATGCAGAAGAAGAGGATGGAAATCTGAGAGTTCACAAGTTCAAGGTTGTTGGAACTGTTGTCAGTCCTCTTTACATGGGTGGAGATTATGGAAGTGTAAGCATCGGAAGCGGAAAGCTGAAGTCTTATATACTTGTGGACAAGGAATGCTTTAATCTGGAAGCCTATACAGATATATATATCACAATGAGTAAAAATGATGAGGATGTTCCGTACTCAGCCTCATATGATAAAAAGGTTGATGATCTGAAAGAACGTATCGACAAAATAAAGGAGAGTAGGCAGGCTGCGAGAGAAAAAGAGGTATATGAAAAAGCGAAGCAGACTGCATATAACAAAGTAGAAGAGGAACGTGAAAGGATACGAAAAGAGGTTCGTGAGGAGCTGGAAAAACGTATCAGAGATGAGATAGAAGCAGAGAGAGAAAAACAGAAGGGTAAGCTTAAGAAGAAGGCGGCGGAGCTTGGACTTCCACTGGATACTGTGATAGATACTCTCTCAGATGGAACTAAACAGCTGTTCTCGCCAATAACGGACGTTGAAGTCGATGCTATGGTGGATGATGAAATGGACGAAACTATGGCGACAGCAATGGACGAAGCAAAGGATCTGGCCGTTGATGAGATAGAGATACCGGAATGTAAGTGGTATGTTTTCAACAGAACAGATGAGATAGCAACCTACAAAACACTTAAGGATCAGTATGATGAGGTAGAGGCTATTGCGGATATTATACCGCTCTTCTTTATAGTTATCGTCATTTTGATGACCTCAAATACGATGTCCAGAATGATCGCAGAAGAGAGAAGTGAGATGGGAACACTGACTTCTCTCGGATTTTCGAATGCCATGATAATCGGAAGCTATATGATATATGTCTTACTTGCGACGCTGATTGGAGTCATCGGTGGATACTTCCTCGGTGTATGGATCCTTCCGGGATTTGTCTATGGGTGTTTCCCTCTTTATCTTCCGAATATCAGATATATGATCGACTGGAAGATGATAGTGGGCTCCTTCATCGTATCAATTCTTATAATGACTGCAGTTACAGTGTACAGCTGTATGATGGAGCTTAAGCATAAGCCTGCATATCTGCTCAGACCGGTTCCTCCGAAGAAGGGCAAGAAGCTCTTCCTTGAAAAAATAAAGCCGGTATGGAGCAGGCTGTCCTTCTCGTGGAAGACAACTATCCGTAACATATTCCGATACAAGAGAAGAGTTATTATGACTGTGATCGGAATCGGCGGTTGTACATTTCTTATGCTCATCGGATTTGCGCTGAGAGACTCCATAAGCGTTATAGGAGACAGGCAGTTTTCCGATATAGTTCACTACGATGTGATGGCGGTTATGGATACGGGCGTGGCAGAGTATTCGAAGATAGACAGCGATGGTGAGGATTTGGATAAGCTGTTTATCGATCCGCTGATGATGAGACAGGAACAGCTTCAGATAGAAAATGAGGATACGAGAGTTGATGTATATCTTCTGGTGCCGGACAGGAACAGCGATAAATTCAGTAAGTACTTTACTCTGAGATCAGCCGACCCTCGTGATATAGGAGATCAGTATAAGAATGAATACAAAAAGGGTGAGGCGCTCACACTGGATAGTGAGGGTGTTATCATCACACCGAGGATCGCATACAGGCTGGGACTCAAGATAGGAGACAAGATAGTTCTTAAGAATGAGGACGGTGAGCAGTTCAGTGTCAAGGTAAGTGCTTTCACGGAAAACTACGTTTCAAATTATGTTTATATGTCGGAGGATCTTTACAGAAGTACCTTCAGGAAGGGTGTTATGTATAACACTATCGTTTCCGAAGCAGGAATAAAGGATGCGAATCAGCTGTCGAAGAAGCTTTACGACATAGATACATTTGTAAGTGTCAGCATAGCTGAAAATGTAAAAGAGAAAGCAAACGATACTATAAAGGGACTGGACAGCATCGTGGCACTTTTGGTTGTCATATCGTCGCTTCTTGCATTTACGGTTATTTATAATCTGATATCCATAAATATAAGTGAGAGGACTAGGGAGATCGCAACACTCAAGGTGCTTGGATTTACGCACGTCGAAACGAACCGATATATATATAATGAGACTATCATAAGCAGTATAATCGGTATAATCATCGGGCTTGCCATCACACCATATCTGCACGGGCTGGTGCTGAGTCTCGTGGGAGTTGACAATATGGTATTTGTAAGAGTGATAAATACTTCCAGCTTCCTCTTTGCTACGGGGCTGTCATTTTTCTTCACTATGATCATGATGCTTGTTACATATGTAAAGCTTCGCAGGATAAATATGATAGAATCACTTAAATCAGTGGACTAGGTGACAAGGTCATTAAAGTTTGCATTATTATGGATTAACGAGTATAATTAATAAGATTGTGGCATAGTGCCGCAAATGACTTTAGATATACGTGATGGAGGGCTTAACATATGAAGTTCATTCATATAGCCGACGTTCATCTTTTTGCAACCCCGGACGAGCAGTTTCCATGGGGCGAAAAAAGAACCAAAGAAATAGAAGAGACCTTTGAGGTTATCATAGATGACTGCAACACAAAGGATATAGACCTTCTTCTTATAGCCGGAAATCTGTTTGACAGGTCTCCGTCGGTAGAGGATCTTATCTATGTTGATGACAAGCTTATGCGCCTGGAGAAGACAAGGACTGTAATCCTTTCAGGTTGTGATGACTATATTGTGCCGGGCTCAGACAGTGCAGCCTATAAGTTCAGATCACGTACGGTTATCCTTCCGCCGGATAAGACTACAAATGCTTATCTAAGAGGAATCAATACCTGCGTAACAGGCTTCAGCTACGGAAAGCCTGAGTACAGGGACAGGATACTTGAGGACATAGATCCCGGAAGAAAGGATGCGATTAATATCCTGCTGGGTCATGGCGGAGATTCCACGCATATGCCTTTTAAGAAGGAAAAGCTTGCATCTAAGGGCTATGATTATGTGGCTATGGGATATATCAGACGTCCGCTTCATATCCTGAAGAACAGAATGGCCTATGCGGGTTCGCCGGAACCGCTTGGTCCAAAGGAAACAGGCAGACATGGATATGTCATAGGTGAGATAACAGGTGAAGGAACTACTATTGAGTGGTGCCCGATCGCGCGTCGTAACTATGTTGATATCAGTATCACTATGAAACCGGAGCTTGATGCAAGAGATATCGTGAACAAGCTTGATGAGAAGATGTTGAAGCTGGGAAATGAAAATATATACAGAATCATTTTCAAGGGCTTTGCAAACCGTGATATGAGTTTTGATCTCACGAGAATTCATGAGAGATATAACATATATGATATAGTCAACATGACTATATCCAGCGAAGATGAGAAGATGCTTCGCGTAGAGAATGAGACAAATATGATGGGCAGCTTTATAAGAGAAGTAAAAGAAGCGTATACCTTGAACGAGGGTGTCAGAAATAAGGCATTGAGATATGGTATGGAAGCGCTGATCATGGCAGGAGAGAATGAATAAATGTATCTGACAAAACTCTTAATCAGAGACTTTGGAAAATTTCATAACAAAAATATGGATCTCCAGCCCGGAGTGAATATCATATATGGTGAGGATGGAGCAGGTAAATCAACTGTAAGAGATTTTCTGGTTGGGCTTATCTATGGTATACCGAGAAGAGACGGTATAACCAAGGTCGGCTCTAATTATGAGCTGAGGAAGCCTGAAAGTGGTTCGGGTTATTCGGGAACGGCTTATCTGAAGGATGATGAGAAGACCTATCTCGTCGATAGGACATTCCTTGCCGGTGCAAAGAAGGCATCCGTACTTGACGTGCAGTCCGGTCGTGAGGTGAATCTGAAGTATCAGGATACTCTTTCAGGAACTCTTATTGAAACCGACAAGAATACATTTCTGGATACCAGATGTATAATTGAAAAGGCATCGAACAGTGTAGATAATCTGCAGGATTACCTGACGAATATCACGCTGACCGGTACGGCAAACATAAATAAATCGAAAGCTATTGAGTACCTCGAGAAGGAGAAGAAGTCTCATGTTCCGAGACCTCTTATAAGAAGACTTGACGAGCTAGATAAGAAGATAGCTGAGTATGACGGCATAGACGATGAGATAGAGGCTGTTGAAAATGAAATCAAAGCCGTTAATGAAGAATTCGTAATCGAGGCTGAGAGACGTAAGCGTGCAGCCAGACAGATGGTTGAGAACGAAGACGGAACAGTTACATTTGAAAATGATCAGGAGCTGGAGGAGAAGATAGACCTTATCACCGAGAAGGTGCAGGGAGTCGGAGCCAGCGATAAAAAGGCTGAAGCACTTGAACGTGCTGAGAAGGAACGTAAAAAGGAAGAGAAGAAGGATATCCCGTTTACTGACAGGATTCCGGTCATCATCGCGACGGGTCTGTTTGTTATCTTTGTTATAGGACTTATAGTTAACATCATGGGCTTTGAACCGGTGATCAAGAATCTGTTTATCATCTTTACGGCGTTGTTTGTTGTTATCACGACGCTCGATGGCTTCAGAGAAAAGGGCTTCTTTGAGTCGCAGTCAATCAGCAGTGATACACCGGATGAGGAAGAGTTCAAGCGTGTACTCGAAGAGCTGAAGGAAGAGGCGAAGGAACAGGAAGAGATAGAAATCGACATGGACTTCGCGAAGGAATATCAGGATAAGAAGGCTGAGCTCAAGGAAAAAGAGGATGCACTGCTCACAAGAAGAAATGAGAGAAATAAGCTACGTCATGAATTTGATACTGTATTCAAGAAGAAGAGCGAGCTTGAGGAAGAGATAAATGCCATCGATTATGCGATAAAGAAGATCAATTCACTTTCAGAAAATTATCGCAAGGATGCATTTAAGAATCTGCTTGGAAATGTATCCAGATACATAAGCAGCCTCTCTGATAATAGATTTTCTTCACTTATGTTTGATGATCTCGGAAGAATCATACTGAAGACAGACTACGGCCTGGTTCCGATAGATAATCTGACTGATGTGGATGCCGGCAAGGTTTATCTGGCAATCAGACTCAGTATTGCAAAGTATATGGCCAAGGAGAAGCTTCCGCTTATCATTGACGGAACTTCAGTACTTGAGAGTGCATCTGAGGTCAAGGCACTTGCAGACTGCTTAAGTGATATGAACGAGGAACAGGTTATTATCCTCACGGAAGACTGGGGTATGGACTCCATGTTTAAGTCAAAAGGTATAGAGGCGAACCTGATAAAATTATGATCATAGATTTTCACACACATACATTTCCTGATAAAATAGCTGCTCCCGCATTGGAGTCACTTAAATCATCCAGCGAGAGCGCGGCTCATACTGATGGAACTAATTCCGGACTCGCTATATCAATGGCTGAGTCCGGAGTTGATATATCTATAGTTCTTCCTGTGGTTACAAATCCACAGAAGGCATCTTCGATGAACTGTTACGCGGCAAGAATGAACGAAGAATTTCTCTTGTCTGACAGGACCTCGGGGATTTTTTCGATTGGTGGTATACATCCTGAGACACCTGATATTAAAACGGTTCTTAAGGAGGCGGCCGAGCTGGGACTGAAAGGAATCAAGCTTCATCCTGATTATTACGGAGTTATGTTTAATGACATAAGGATAAAGAGGATAATAGATATAGCTTCAGAAATCGGGCTGTTTATCATCACTCATGCCGGTATGGATATAGGGCTTTATCCGCCTATATGCTGTACTATAGATTCTATACTCGATGTTCTGAGGGATGTACGACCTGAAACTCTTGTGCTTGCTCATATGGGCGGATGGATGAACTGGGAAGAGGTTACAGTGAGACTTGCACCTGTTATGAAGGAGTACAATAAGAACACCTCAGCCGGAAAGGGTGTTTATCTTGACACTGCCTTCTCCATAGGTGAGATAGAGTGGCTGGATCCGGCTAAGCATAAGGACTATCATCAGATGTCGGATGCTCAGTTTGCTGAGATGATAGAAGCATTTGGTGAAGACAGGATTCTTTTTGCAACTGACAGTCCGTGGGCAGAGCAGAAGGACTATGTCGAAAGAGTCGGAAGGATAGTTAAGGATAGCTTCGGGGAGAAGGCTGAATCTATGTTGGAGAAGATATATCATAAAAATGCAGAGGGTATATTGAATTTGTAGTAATATGAGCATGCTGATTTAGCATGCTCATCTTGATTTTGTCTGGTATTTCAAGTATACTATTTTGATGGCGTTTTATGCCTCGATTGTCATAAAATATATGGAGGGAAAAAGAGTGGCAGATTTATTAAAAGTTAATGATCTATTCGTTAGTGTTGCCGAGACAGAGATACTTCACGGAATCAATCTGGAAGTTAATCCCGGTGAAACACATGTCATAATGGGACCTAATGGTGCCGGAAAATCAACTCTTGGTTATTCAATCATGGGTAATCCGAATTATGTAGTAGGAAAGGGAAGTATCTTCTTCAAGGGAGAGGATATAACAGATGAGGAAACCTCTGAGAGAGCCAAGGCTGGTATCTTCCTTTCTTTCCAGAATCCTATCGAGGTTCCAGGTATCTCACTATCTAACTTCATAAGAAATGCAGTAGATACAAAAACAGGAACAAGAGCAAGACTTTGGGATTTCCGTAAAAATCTCGAAAAGCAGATGGAACTTCTGGGAATGGATAAGTCCTATGCAGACCGTGATCTGAATGTCGGTTTCTCGGGTGGAGAGAAGAAGAAGGCAGAGATACTTCAGATGCTTATGATGAAGCCTGATCTTGCAATCCTTGATGAGACGGATTCTGGTCTGGATGTAGATGCTGTTCGTACAGTATCAGATGGTGTGAAAGCGTTCCATGAGAGTGGGGACGGAGCACTCATTATTATAACTCACAGCACGCGTATTCTTGAGAGCCTCAAGGTTGACTTCACACATATTCTTGTAGATGGCAAGATTGTTGAGACAGGAGATGCATCGCTTGTTGATGAGATTAATGCAAATGGATTTGAGAGGTTTGTCGGTTGATATAGCATAACGAGGTAAAACTATGGCTGAGAATAGTAATGAGATGAGTTTTGCTCAGCGTGTACTTCAGGATATGAATTCCGGAGTTCTGGTACTTAGTAAGCAGGGAAAAATCATATATAGTAACAGACCTGCACGTAAGATGCTAGAGCTTAGTGATGATGATGAGAGAAATGAGGATTTCTTCGCATCGATCATGGATATAACAAAGCAAAGTGACATCAAAGAAGCTGATTATAATGATGATTTTAATGAGTATATATTTCAGTCGGTATATTCCAGAGATGTGACACATAACGGAAGAGTCAAGTATATGACTCCGAACGGAGATAAAAGAGTTTTTGTCATGTCTAGCTCATTTCTGGAGAATGATGAGGATAGCGGACTCTCCCAGATAGTTATAACTCTTTGTGATGTTACCAAAGAAGAAGAAATGAAGGTAAAGTTCAGGGATTCTTCAACTATTTTTTCTGTTTTTCTTATTGGTATTTGCGGATGGCTGACACTTTATGCACTTTGGGAAGCATTTGACAGACCATTTAGTGAGAAGATTATTACTCACGGAGTAGAAGTGCTTGGTCTGGTACTTCTCGTAATTATCATAAGGTTTTCCAGCCTGAGGTGGAAGGATATAGGTCTTTTTGGCGAGAATAACAAGAAAACTTGGATTTCAACCTTGATATTATGTATCGTGGCATTTGCTGTACTGACTACGATCAAGATTATATTCAGACATAATACGGGAGTTGTAAGAGGTGGCCCGTTTATTGATTTTTCTGCAATGAATCCGAACAGATGGTTCTATATCGTAACCGCATTCGTTCAGGAATTCCTTGCACGAGGCTGTGTTCAGTCAAATCTGAAACGTATATCTGCGAGCAGACATCCATCATTAATTGCGATTATTATGGCATCGCTCGTATTTGCGGTTCTGCATATACACCTCGGTGTGGGCTTTATGATCGGAGCTGCCCTTCTCGGAGGAGTTCTCGGAATAGTATATGACAGACAGGAGACTATATACGGAGTATGGATCATCCATTGGTTCACTGGAACCATGGCCGCACTCATGGGAGTGTTCTATACATAAGTCTAAATAAAAATTAAGGAATAATGATATGGCAGATAAAGAAAAAACATATGTAGAAGACGTGGACAGAAGTCTGTATGACTTCCGAAATGTAGACGAGGACGTTTACAAGGTTGCTGAGGGTCTGACACCGGAGATTGTAAAACAGATATCAAAGGAAAAGAACGATCCTGAGTGGATGCTGGAGCTGCGTCTTAAATCACTTGATATATATAACAAGATGGAAATGAAGGAGTGGGGTCCGCCTATCGATGGGCTTCATATGGACAACATAGTCACATATATAAAGCCTAAGGATAACAAGATGAGTGCTGACTGGGATGAGGTTCCGGAGGAGATAAAGGATACCTTCGA